>Ga0257110_1000135_pt1 | contig 39123 bp, 34 predicted proteins | sample LP_taG_7_FD_190184 | JGI IMG/M metagenome (GOLD analysis project Ga0257110, IMG submission 190184) | Marine microbial communities from Northeast Subartic Pacific Ocean, Canada - LP_J_2015_P26_10m | ecosystem: Environmental > Aquatic > Marine > Oceanic | place: Canada: Northeast Subartic Pacific...
CTGATGAAACATTAGATAGTACATCCGATACTTCAATAAAGTTTTTAACAAGAGATTCTAATGGGGTTGTGAAATACCACACATTAGGTTCAAACGCATTTAACTCAAACACATATAACAATTACTCACTTCCATTAGGAACTACATCAGCAAGAGGTGGATTTAAGATTGGTTACTCAGAGAGTGGTAAAAACTATCCTGTAGAATTATCCTCTGAGAAAATGTACGTTAACGTTCCTTGGACTGATAACAATACAACCTACTCCGTAGGAGATGGTGGTTTAACCTCAAATAACTTTACCGATGCCGACCATACTAAATTAAATGGAATAGCAACTTCTGCAAACAATTATTCTCACCCAACAGGTGCTGGAAATAAACATATACCAACAGGTGGTTCAAGTGGACAGTTCCTAAAGTACTCTTCAAGTGGAACAGCAGTTTGGGCATCTGATAACAACACCACTTACTCCGTAGGTGATGGTGGTTTAACCTCAAATAACTTTACCGATGCAGACCATACTAAATTAAATGGAATAGCAACTTCTGCAAACAACTATAGTTTCCCTTACACAGTTTCAACAGCTGCTGGTAATAGTACGGTAGTTCAACGAAATAGTAGTGGTTATATTAATGGTAATTACATAAATATGACCGGCACCTTTGCTACATCAGCTAACAGCTCTGGTATGGCTAGATTTACTGGTACAAATGGTAATGATACTTATGGTCGTTCTTACACTGCGGCCGCTGCAAGAACATTATTAAATGTGGCAGATGGAGCAACTAATGTAACTAATCTTGAACAACTTGAAAATGGCCCAGGGTACACAACTAATACAGGAACATTAACTGGTAATGGTACATCTACATATATCCCATTCTATAATGGAACTACATCATTTAGTACTACCAACAAATTAACTTGGGATGGAACGTACTTGTTGGCTCTGGGGCTGAAAATCTTAGACCCACCTGCACAAAATTCTGAAGCAACTTCATTAATGATTAATAGTAGTGGAATTGTTGGAGCTAGAGAATTAGGTTCAAACGCATTCAATTCAACATCATTCACAACAAATACAGGAACATTAACTGGTAATGGTTCAACTAATAGAGTTCCATTCTATAGTGGAACTACATCACTTACTACAGACAGTACTTTTACCTACAACGCCTCATCAGATAGCCTAACTGTTGGGAAAGTATCATTTGGAGTTGGTTCAGCATCAGCACCTTCAGTATTTTTTGGTGGACAATCAAATACAGGTTTATATTGGACATATTCACCTGAATCAATGTATGTTACTGTTAATGGTAGTACTAAAGCACAATGGTATTCAAATGGGTATAAAGTTGTATCTGGTGCATTGGGTGTAAACGTAAACCCATCAGGAACTGATGGTAGAATTGATGCATCAAATGATATTGTTGCATACTCATCAGATAAAAGATTAAAAGAAAATATTAAACCAATTAAAAATGCATTGGATAAGGTACAAAGTTTATCAGGGTTTACTTACAATTGGAATGAAAAGGCAGAAGAAGTTGCAGGATTTGATGGAGATGAATCATTAGTTGGTGTATTTGCACAAGATGTACAAAGTATATTACCAGAGGCAGTAAAACCAGCACCATTTGATAACGATGGTGAGAATAATTCAATTTCAGGTGAAAACTATCTAACTGTACAGTATGATAAATTAACACCACTATTAATAGAATCAATCAAAGAATTAAAAGCAGAGATTGAAGAATTAAAAAAATGTAAATGTAAATGTAATAAGGGAGAGATATAATGGCAGTTCCATCATCAGGTGCACTATCAATGAGAGGTATTAGAGCAGAACTCGGTACTAACAATTACAGTAATCTAACTAGTTACTCAAATATTAGTTTATCATCAATGTCAGTAGGTAGTAATGGTACTATTAATACCAATAACAGTTCAGCTAATAGACCTAATGGTACAACACCTCACCAAATGAGTGAATTTTATGCATATAATCACGATGAACCTAGTGCAGTAACATATTCATCTATTACGTTTTCTTATAATGAAGATAGTGCAGCTGGAGCATGTGAAGCAGAACAAACTGCAACAGTTTACTATGATAACTCAGAAGAATTTGATGTAGATTTACAATTATATGCTGATTCTTCAGGAAATGAAGCAGCCGCAGGTGGATATTACAAATATGTATTTGGTACAACTGGCTGGTATGTTGAAGATGGAGAAATTATAGAAAGCTTCTCTTGTGGTCGTTCAGAAAGAAGATTAAAATACAATATAGAATTTATTGGTGATTCACCAATGGGTATTCCAATGTATCACTTTAACTATAAAGATGAATCACATGGAAAAGGTAGATTTGTTGGAACAATGGTAGATGATTTACAAAGATTAGGATTCGAAGATTCTTTATTTGAACAAAACGGTGAGATTTGGGTTAATTATCATAAGCTTGATGTTCCCTTTGAATCTTTAACTATCTGATAATCAGATAGCTATGATAGTGATAGTGAAAAGTACTGAGTATCAATAAGTTATGAATCTAAGTGATTCTTAAAGATTCTCATATTTATATAAAAGAATTAGGAGATTAGAAATGGCAGTAAACATTCCAATATGGCCAGGTTCATCATCTTTCTCAGCTGGTAGTACACCATTTGGGCATTATGATACTGAGTTAGAGTTCACATCATCAGCTGATAAAACAGCAGGTTGGTGTGCAAAACGATTAGGTTATCCTATAGTAGATATAGAACTACAGGATATAAACTTCTATGCTTGTTTCGAAGAAGCAACTACAGAATACTCATCACAGGTTAACCAATTTAATATTAGAGAAAATCTACTTAATATTAAGGGAAACTCTACATCTTCAAATTTATCTCAAACTCAACTAAATGCTAATTTAGGTGGTTTAGTAACTTTAGCTAAAGATTACGGTACTGAAGTTGGTAGTGGTGGTAGTGTAACATATTACACAGGCTCATTCTTAGCAAAGGCCGGTCAACAAGTATATGATTTAACAGATACATCTGTAACTGCATTAGAAGAAGGTACTGCAGGTACTGATAAATTTGAAATTAAAAAAATGTTACATAACGCACCACCGGCAATGGTAAGATACTTTGACCCATTCGTAGGAACTGGATTAGGTTCACAACAAATGATGGATACGTTTGGATGGGGTAATTACTCACCAGGTGTTTCATTTATGATGCAACCACTTTATGATGATTTATTAAGATTACAGGCCATTGAGTTCAATGATATGGTTCGTAAATCTCAATATGGTTTTGATATTCAAAATAACAGAATTAGAATATTTCCTATACCAACTAATAGCTATCAAGTTCACTTCCACTATGTATTAGAATCAGAACGAAATAATTCAGTTGTATCCACATCAGTAGTATCTGATTATTCTAACGCAAAGTATGATAGAATACCATATACAAGTATAAATCACGTCGGTAGAAGATGGATTGAGAAATATACATTAGCATTAGCAAAAGAAATGTTAGGTGCAGTTAGAGCTAAGTTTAGTTCTATACCAATACCTAATTCAGATATAACATTAGATGGTGCAGATTTAAGAAGTGAGGCATCTTCAGAAAAAGAAATCTTAATTTCAGAATTAAGAGAAAACTTAGAAGCTACTTCTAGAAAAGCATTATTACAGGCACAACAAGAAGAATCAGAAGCAATGGAATCTACTTTAAACAGAGTTCCAAGAGCAATTTATATAGGGTAAACTATGGCATTATTTGGTGGACAGAGAGATGCGGCACTTTTTAGAAAGGTCAATAAAGAGTTAATAACTGATATTATTGATACTCAGGTGTATTACTATAAACTAATTATAGATGAAACTAAAGCTAATCTATATGGTGAGGGTAAGAATAAGAGTTATTATAATCCTGTAAAAATACCTACATTAGTTGATAGAACAAATGCAGAACAAATCTTTGATGAATTTGGTTCATCCTATACAAGAAATGTAAGCTTTTATTTCCTAAGAGATATATTAAAGGATAAAAACGTTTATCCTGAAGTGGGTGATGTTATTGAGTGGAATGAAGAACAACATATTGTAGATGTAACATTTACAAATCAGTTTTTTGCAGGAAAGAATCCTGATACTTGGGATGGTGGTGATACACAGGGTTATAATTTATCTGTTATATGTGAAACTCACGTTGCAAAGAAAAGTCAACTTAATTTAAAAGATGATTTTAGAGTTGGTGTAAATGATAAAAATAACGATTTACCAATAGGAATCTAAAATGGCATATAAGTATAGAACAAATAGAGATGATAAGGTAGATTTAAAAAGAGTAGATAGTTCTTTTTCAGATACCCCTAAGTTAGATAAATCAAAACAGATTTCTCGTCGTAATGATGATGTTAAAAACGTAAATATAGGTCTATATGATATAGATTTAGCATTTAAAGATTTTTTAGAGAAAGATGTAAGACCTACTATTGAAGAAAATGGTAAATATTTAACTGTACCTGTAATGTATGCATCTCCAGAAAACTGGTCATCTGCTCAAAGAGATGGGTTTATGAGAGATGGTAATGGTAAAGTACAAACACCACTTATCTCATTCAAACGAAACTCATTAGATATTAATACAGAGTACTCTAAACTAAAAGTACTTACTGATGAGAACAGTTCAAAGGCATACGAAAAGAAATATAGTAAAAATAATAGATACGATTCATTTTCTCAGTTAACATCAATGTTATCACCTAAGAAGGAACAGTATATTGTTGATGTACCTGATTATGTAAATATATCATATGATTTAATCATTTGGTGTGATTATATGGAAGATTTGAATAAGTTAGTAGAACAGGTTGTGTATTTTCAAGGTGGTGCGTTTGGGGATAGGTTTAAATTCCAAATCAAAGGAGAATCATACACATTCGAAACTACAAATTCAACAGGTGATGAGAGAATTGTAAGAAGTAACGTAACTCTTACAGTTAAAGCGTATATTGTACCTGAAGATAGAGGTAAAAAAGTTATAAATACTCAAAAAACCTTCGGTGTATCAAAAATTAGTTGGAAAACTAATCTTTGAAAATAAATTTTCATATTTATATGTATAAGTTAAATTAAAAGACAAAAGTTATGGCAGAAGTTAAAAAAGTAAACGAAACAGAAGTAATAAAATTTACAGCTGAGGAAATCGGTAAAGTTAATAGTTTTAGAGAAAGTTTTTCACAAATTACAGCTAGATTAGGTGAGATTGAAATAGAGAACATTATTTTAAAAACTCAACAATCTAAACTAGAGGATTTAAAAGTTGATGAAGAAACAAAATACAGAAAACTTAGACAAGATGAAATTACTCTAGCAGGTGAATTAAAAGAAAAATATGGAGATGGTGAATTCGATATAGATAGTGGTATTTTTACACCAGCATCATAAATTTATCGTTTCATAATTTTCAGAGTATTTATTACTATAATAAACTAAAAGAAATTAATAGGAGAATCAAATGGCAGAAAGAATAGTAAGTCCTGGAGTATTTACAAAAGAAAAGGACTTGTCGTTTCTACCTCAAGGGATTGGTGAAATTGGAGCAGCATTAGTAGGGTCAACAGTTAAAGGCCCAGCATTCGTTCCAACTCAAGTAGACTCATTTCAAAAGTTTCAACAAGTATTCGGTGGATTGACAGAAGATTCATACCTACCTTATACCGCACAAACTTATTTGGAAGATGCAGGAACTGCAACAATCGTTAGGGTATTAGGACAAGACGGATATACTCTTGAAAACCCAATCGCATTATCAATATCATCATCACATGGTACTAAGGTAGTTGCGGTATTACACCCAACCACAGAAGTAACATCTGATACAGATGTATTTAAGAAAAGTACTTTAGTTGACCATAAAGGTTCAACTGATATATCTGCATCTATATTTACATTAGGATTATCGGGTTCATCATTCACAAACACTACATATAGTGCATCATTAAATCCAACAGATGATAATTATTACACAAAATCATTTGGATTTGCAGCAAGAGGAGCACAAAAAGGATATGTGTTATCGAACTTTAAAACATTCCAATCAGCTTCATTTGCAACTGGTGAGATACCTGTTGTAACAATAGATGTTGATACTAAAGATGTGGATTACACTAAAGCATATAGTGAATCATCTACACCTTTCATCACATCACAAAAAGTTGGTGGAAACACTACAAACTTATTTAAGTTTCATACATTATCACATGGTACATCTACTAACTACGAATTCAAAATTGGAATTCAGGATGTTAAACCAGCTGGAACTGTTCCTGGTTCTGAATATGGTTCATTTACGGTAGTAGTAAGAAGAGTAGACCAAGATAAGATTGTTGGTTCACCATTCGTAGGAGTGGTTGATTCTGATATCAGACCTAACTTAGTTGAACAATTTCAAGGAGTTAACTTAAACCCTGATTCACCAAACTTTATATCAAGAGTTATCGGTGATAAATATATTACTGTAGATGCAAATGGAAAATTATCAACTAATGGTGATTATCCAAACAACTCAGAGAATATTAGAGTAGAAGTATCAAACGCAGTTAAAAACGGTGGTATAGATGAATCATTAGTACCTTTCGGATTCGGAGCATTACAAAATCCTTACGGAACTAAATTCTCAGTACCTAGTCCAACTTATGTATCGTTACAACAAATCAACCAATCATATAATCCTAAGAAATTCTACGGATTAGATTTTGATTTCGCAACAACAGATAATAGAAACTTCTTAGCACCAACACCTGATTCTAATGGAGCATCCGTAGGAACGGCGTTCTACTTAGGAGATAACAACCAAGATGCTGGAGCTAATTACCCAACATCTGCTGGAGCTTACACTGGGAAGATAAACTTAAAAACGGCACAAACATCAATTAATTCTAGAAAGTTCTTAGTACCATTTCAAGGTGGTTTTGATGGATACAAACCAAATAGAGTAGTTTCTTTAGGTAATGATATTACTGCAGGAAACACACAAGGATATGATTGTTCATCAAACACAGCAACAGGAACAGTAGCATACAGAAAAGCAATTAACGCTGTATCTAATCCTGATGAGTTTGATATCAATATGTTAGTATTACCAGGTATCATACACAGATTACATTCTTCAGTATCAACATTCGCTAAAGATATGTGTGAAGATAGACAAGATTGTTTCTTTATTATGGATGCATCAGCATGGAGTGATTCAATATCTACAGCAGTTAACGCTGTTCAACCATTTGATTCTAACTATGTTGCATCTTACTACCCTTGGGTTAAGATACTTAATACAGATAAAAACAAACCTGTTTGGGTTCCGCCATCCGTTGTACTTCCAGGTGTTATAGCATTTAACGACCAAGTGGCCGCTGAATGGTTCGCACCAGCTGGATTGAACAGAGGTGGATTAACTTCAGTAATTGAAGCTAAGACAAGATTGACTAGAGTTGAGAGAGATGCACTTTACGAAGGTAGATTGAATCCTATCGCAACGTTCCCTGGTCAAGGTGTAACTGTATTTGGACAGAAAACATTACAAGCAAAACCATCGGCATTGGATAGAATCAATGTAAGAAGATTGTTAATCGCAGTGAAGAAATTCATCGCATCATCTACTCGTTACTTAATATTTGAAAATAATACAGCAGCAACGAGAAACAGATTTTTATCAATCGTTAATCCTTACTTAGAATCAATTCAACAAAGACAAGGTTTATACGCATTTAAAGTGATAATGGATGAAACCAATAACACTCCAGATGTGATAGATAGAAACATTATGGTTGGTGAGATATTTTTACAACCAGCAAAAACAGCAGAATTCATAGTTCTTGATTTCAATGTATTACCAACAGGAGCAGCATTTCCTGAATAATATATAACTAATAATAACAGTTCCTCTAAAATAATTTAGAGGAGCTGATTATTTTTTCAAAAGAACTATATTTATATTAAAGAAGAAAATAACGGAGAAAACTAAATGGCACAATTATTAGACCCAACAGAAGTAATGTTCACATCATTCGAACCGAAGATGTCGAACAGATTTATTATGTATATTGAGGGAATCCCAGCATACTTAATAAAGGCCGCTAACAGACCAGAAATAACAAACGGTAAGGTTACAATTGACCACGTTAACGTTAGAAGATATGTTAAAGGTAGAAGTGAGTGGAGTGATTTAACAATTTCACTATATGACCCGGTAGTTCCATCAGCAGCACAAGCAGCAATGGAATGGGTAAGGTTACACCACGAATCAGTAACGGGCCGTGATGGTTACTCTGATTTCTACAAAAAAGATATCACATTTAACAGTTTGGGTCCTGTTGGTGATAAAGTAGAAGAGTGGACACTTAAAGGAGCATTTATTCAAACAGCAAAATTCTCAGACATGGATTATACTGGCGAAGATTTAGCAACTGTAGATTTAACACTTACATACGATTACGCAATACTACAATATTAATTAATCATTATATTGAAAATTACAAATTTAGAAACCCTTACTATTAACTTAGTAGGGGTTTTTACGTTTAATTAATTATATTTACATATTTATATACGGTTAACCAATATTAAAATAAAGTTTTAAAACTAGAGAAATGTTATGAGTAAAGAAAAATTAACAGATGAATACCAAAGTAATCTATCCAATGATGAAATGGTGGAGCTCGCTAAGCAACAATTCGAAACGAAGCAAGTATCCGATTATAAATTTCCAACTGAAGTAGTAGATTTACCATCTAAGGGATTAATTTATCCCAAAGATAATCCACTGTCATTCGGTAAAGTAGAAATGAAATATATGACAGCGAAGGAAGAAGATATCCTTACTACACAATCCTATATAAAGGATGGTTCAGTATTAGATAGATTATTTCAATCACTAATCATAGGTAATGGAAATGGACAAAACGTTAAATATACCGATTTAACAACAGGTGATAAAAACTCAATTATGATTGCAGCCAGAGTCTTAGGATATGGTAAAGATTATAAAGTTGAGATTCAAGACCCATTTTCAGATGAAAAGCAAGAAGAAGTTATTGATTTAACTCAATTTGAATCAAATGAATACGATGGCTCTAAACAAACCGAACTACATAAGAATGAGTTTGAGTTCGTACTACCCAAATCTAAAAGAAAACTTACTTTTATGGCGATGACAGAATCGAAAGAAAGAAAAGTAAAACATCAGATAAAGGAGTTGGAACGAAAACAACGAAAAACTAAAGATGCAACATCAAAAGAATTAACCACAAGGTTAAAGAATATGATTCTTTCAGTAGATGGGGAATCCGATACAGCTACAATAAACAGTTTTGTAGACAACGAATTATTTGCGATGGATTCACAGTCCCTCAGAGCGTACATAAACGAAGTTGTTCCTGATATGGATTTGAATTATGAATTTATATCTGAGGAGACAGGGGAAGGGAGAGAAATGTTACTACCCATGGATGTAACGTTTTTTTGGCCTTCATCAAAGTTATAGAAAGCATTTACACTCTCACATTTTTGACCTCATATATCATGGTAATGGTGGTTTCAACTTTACGGATGTTTATAATATGCCGATATGGGTTCGGACGTTTTACATTGGTAAGATAATCGAATTCAAAGAAGAAGAAAAGAATATGAATGATAAAGAAATGAGAAAAGCTAAATCAAAATCAAGAAGATAAGTGAAGAACCCAACCGAAAGTTGGGTTTTTCTATATTTATACACAGATAAACTATTAAGGGAATACAATGGCAAAAAATATAATTGAAAAATTAGAAAAACGTGGTATGGATGAGGGTGGTATTAAATCATTCATTGGTTCTATTGTTAAGGCGTATAAAACTAAACAGTTAGATAAACTAACTAACGACCCAGAGTATCAAAAAATTCTAAAGAAATACAAAATTAAACCTATCAACTACAACGATACTGAACTCAGATATTAAAGGTAAACGGGATTAAATGGCTGATTATAATAAAGATACCAAGAAACGGATAGCGGATATTAACGCTGAAAAGGATTTGCAAACAAATCTATCATCCATCTTACAAACCAATTTAGATTTAAGAACTAAACAAGGTAAGATTGGTAAGAATATTCTTGCATCTATGACTGCACAAAAAGGTGCTGAAGCCAAACTTATTGTTCTCATGCAAGAGAAACAGAAAGTTCTTGAAGCTGCCAAAGAATTCGGAAAAGAAAGAACAGAACAGCTAATAGAAATGATTCAACATCAGGAAAAACTCTTAGAAACTGAAGCGAAACGTGAAAAGTTAAATGAAGGTATCAGAGATGCTGGAAAAGATTTAGCCAAAGATTTAGGTTCGGCATTAGGAGTATCAAATGAGATGGTAACTGCGATAATGACATTATCTGCGGCCGCAATCGGATTGGCAATCTTTAAAGAAATAGCAAGTTTTATTGGTGATGCTGTTAAGAGGATGAAAGATTTATCCAAAGAAACAGGTGCATCAGCAGCTCAAGCTATGGAATTAGAAGGTTCTATCAAAGGTGCACAATTATCCTTAAATCCATTTTTATATTCTTTTGAAGAAGTTGCCGAATCCGCAAAAGCACTTAGAGATGCAACAGGTCAAATCAATCCACCTGCATCATTACTTGCAGATATTACAGAAGTAAATGCATTATTATCAGACCCTAAAGCGGCAACATCATTAACCAGAACATTACAAAATGCTGGAATTGATGCGGGTGATTTAGCAAACGAAGTAAAAGAAATAGGTCAAAGTTTAGGACAAGATGCAGGCCCTGCGATGGAATATTTCGCAGATAATCAAGCATTAGTTAGAACTTTAACAAAAGACCAACTTAAACAAAGAGCTACCGAAGTAATCCAACTGAAAAAGATGGGTATTGATATGAAGAAGATGAAGGATTTAGCATCTGAATCTTTGGATATCGAAAAATCTATGAAGGATGAAATGAAATTGAGAATGATGACCGGTAAAAATATCAGTTTTGCTGGAATTCGACAAGCACAAGTATCTGGTGATGCATTGGCTATGGCTAAAGAACAAAAAGCATTAATTGATTCGGTAGGGCCATCATTAGGTAGTAACTTACAACTTCAAAGACAAATTTCAGAAGCAACAGGATTATCTGTTGATGAAATGATGAGTATGCAAAACGCAACCGCTGAAGCTGTAAATAGTGGGAAAGAATTAGATGCAGGCCCTTCAGATGCATTAGGCACATTAGGAACTGTTGTAACAGTATTAGCTGCGATTGCAGCAGGTGGTTTAGTTGTATATGGTATTTTATTGTTGATGGGGAAACTACCAACACCTAAATTTCTTCAATCCAAAAAAGGTTCGAATCCTATAGCAAGCTTTATAGGTAAATTTGGAAGTAGTGATGTTCTTAAAGGGGCCGCGGCGATGTTATTAGTTGCGGCGAGTATGTTTGTTATGGCAATGGCGATTTCAAAAATGCCAACAGACCCAGCACCATACTTAGGAATGGCGGTTGGATTGGGATTAATGTTAGGAGCACTTTATTTACTCGCTAAATTCCCAACTGCAGATTTACTAAAAGGAGCACTCGCATTAGCAGTGGTTGGTGTATCATTAATTCCATTCGCATACGCAATGAATCTAATTGGTGATATCAGTATAGGTGCAATTTTAGCAGTTGCCGCTGGAATTCTTATATTTACAGGAATCATATTAGGATTAGGTATGATAATGTTTAGTGGTGTGGGAGCACTGATATTCGGAGCTGGTGTATTGGCATTATTAGCATTGGGTGCAGCAATGATTGTATTAGGTGCAGGAATCGTTATATTCAATAAAGGAGTTAGTGGGTTAGGTGATAACATTTCGATATTCGTTGAATCAATTTCTGAATTACTAAATATAGCTCCAATGTTATTGGGAGCGGTTATTCCGTTAGTTGCCTTTGGATTGGCAATGATTCCATTCGGATTTGGATTATTAATGGCAAGTCCTGGTATATTATTATTTGGATTGGCATTAACAACTGTAGCAGCAGCAATGAATCTATTTGGTGTAGGAATCGAAACATTCAGTAAAGGAATTAGTGGTATCGGAGAAGGTATTGGTATATTTGCAGAAAAACTCTCATCATTCGTTTTAATAGCTCCATCATTATTAGCTGCATCTATCGCTTTGGCGGCATTTGGATTATCAATGATTCCACTTGGTATTGGATTATTATTCGCAACTCCTGGTGTATTATTATTTGGATTAGCTTTGACAACAGTAGCACTTGCAATGAATCTGTTTGGTGTAGGAATTGATAAATTTAGTAGTGGGATTAGTGGTATTGGGGATAGTATAGGTACATTTACAGAAAAACTTAAAGACTTAGTTTCATTGGCACCTATGTTGTTGGTATCAGCAACTTCGTTAGGTATATTTGGATTATCTTTAATACCATTTGGTATAGGATTATTATTCGCAACTCCACCAATGTTAATGTTTGGATTAGCAATGATTCCGTTTGCAGCTGGAATAAACCTTTTAAATGGATTATTACCAACCTTTGTAGATAACATAACAAAGTTAGTAGAACAATCCCCTAACCTAATTGCAATTAGTTCTGCATTTATGATGTTTAGTGGGGCACTTATTACAACAACGGCAGCAATGATTCCATTCTTCCCAACATTCTCTCTAACAACATTAGGAATGTTAGCTTTAGTACCAGCGATGTTATTATCATCAGTTGCAACAACCACGTGGTCATTATCACTAACAAGTTTATCTAATTCAATTGAAAGATTGATGCCAAACCTAACGGCATTTTTAGGAGTGATGCCAATGATGTCCGCGATGATTATGTTAGTTCCAGGATTAATAGCATTATCCGCATCATTTATAATGTTATCAGCATCGTTGGTTGCATTAAGTGGTGGATTAGCAATAGTAACTCTATTACTACCAACTCTATTCGCTCTAGCATTTGCATTACCTCTTATTACGGCCGCCTTTGGTGGTGGTGATTCTGGTGGAGATGGTGGTGGTGAATCTTCATCAATGTCAGAAGTAGTAGATGAGATTAAAGGTTTAAGACAAGATATACAGAATCAACCGATTATGATAAATGTAGATGGAAAAGTAGTTAGTGAAATAACAAAAGTACAATCAAGAAAATTAAGTACCAGGTCAGCTGGTTATTTTGGGGGATAAGTAAATGGCATTAAAAGATATGAAATCAGATTTATCTAAGTTTAGGATGCCGAAGAGAGAGCCTTTGAAATCTAAAGAGAATCCTGGTATAAACAAAAACTTGAATAAAACTCCTTTGAGTTCTATGGCAGAATCTGCTCCTAAGATTCCACGTTCTACTACTACAGTTAATAAAGAAGGTGTAAATCCTCAGAAGGTAAGTCAAACTGAAAAGTTTAAAGGTGAAACAACTCCTAAAGTAACTACCAATGTGGAAAAGTTTAAAGGTGAAACAACTCCTAAACCAATGAGTTTAGAAGAACGATATTTAGGTCAAACAGACCCTAAGTTGGTAAATCAAACTGAAAAGTTTAAAGGTGAAACCAATCCAACATTAGTTAATCAAACTGAAAAATTTAAAGGTGAAACATCACCAACTGAAATGAGTAATAAGGTTCAATTCTTAGGAGAAACTACTCCAAAGGAAACAAACAACCAATCTCAGTTCTTAGGAGAAACAAATCCTAAAGAGGCAAACAACCAATCTCAGTTCTTAGGAGAAACAACTCCTAACACTATGGATACTCAGAGTGGTGAAAAGTTCTTAGGAGAAACTACTCCTAAAACAGCAAACAACTCAGAACAATTCTTAGGAGAAACAAATCCTAAAGAGGCAAACAACCAATCTCAGTTCTTAGGAGAAACTACTCCTAAAACAGCAAACAACTCAGAACAATACTTAGGTGAAACAACTCCTAATACTATGGATGCTCAGAGTGGTGAAAAGTTTTTAGGAGAAACAACACCTACTGAGGCAAACAACCAATCTAAGTTCTTAGGTGAAACAACACCCACTTTAGCAAATAATGAATCTAAGTTTTTGGGAGAAACAACACCAAACGAATCAGATACAAATTCTAAGTTCTTAGGTGAAACAACACCTAACGAATCAGATAGAAGTTCTAAGTTCTTAGGTGAAACAACACCAAACGAATCAGATAGAAGTTCTAAGTTTTTAGGAGAAACTACTCCACTATCATCAGATAGAAGTTCTAAGTTTTTAGGAGAAACATCACCAACGCCAATGAATATTCCAAATGGTGAAAACGGATTAGGTGAAACAACACCAAAGCCAATGAGTTTAGAACAAAGATTCTTAGGTGAAACAACACCTAATAAGATGAATATTCCAAATGGAGAAAATGGATTGGGTGAAACATCACCAACACCAATGAATATTCCAAATGGTGAAAAAGGATTGGGTGAAACAACACCAACTGATTTTTCATTTAAAAAGAAATTAGAAAAAGAAGGAAAAGATTTTAAAGAAGTGAACAATCTGTTAGATATTCACTCAAAGGGATTTACCTCTAAGTTTGGTGGTGTTGAAGCAACTAAATTTATTGGTGTAAATCCTAATAATAGTGTATTTGATAGTGCAAACTCATTGTACTCTAATATATCTAATAATACATTTACTTTAGGTAAAACATATGGTAGTTCATATAATGATGCCGGTGGTATCAATTCAGGAGAAGAAGGATTTGGTATTGGTAAAGGGCAGGCGAAACGACAATCTCCATCTTTCTTAGATGAACAATATAATAAGTTTAATCTTAAAGATGATTCATTTAATACAGGATTAGGATTATTCAGACATCCATTGATTTTAAGAGGTATCCAAAGAAGAGGTATATCCAAAGGTGAACCACAGAGATGGGGAATTGGTGGATTTGCGTTTGATGATGGATTGATTAGAGGTGGTATAGTTACATCAACTGTAAGAGCTGCAGTAGATGTTGCAAGAATCGGTGCATGGATGGCATCTGTAGAAGGTTTATTGTGGGGTGTTAAACAATTAGGTTTACAGGCATCAAATCCAAATGTAGAAACTGGATTACCATTTAACGCACCACCACGACTTACAAAAATATGGACACCTGTAAACTTATTAGCAAATATTCTAACACAACACACAGGTATTAGACATAGACGACATGGTATTACTCCATTCGACCCATTCACAGGTGGTTATTCAGAAGTTCAAAATATAAAAAAGGTGGGCCAAATAGATGATACAACCTTAACCAAAGGCCCTTTTGCAAACCGATTAGGAAAGTTATGGGATAATACATTCTCAACAACTGGTGGTATTATAAAAGGTGTAGATGAGGCAGTAAAAGGACTTGCTAAATTGAAAAACGCATTTAGTGGTGGTCCTCAATCATTATATGGATTGGCGGTAGGTTTGGGTGCAAATTCATTAGGAGAAAATACACTAAAATCTAAATTTGAAGGATATAGTTATAAAAAACAATACAACGATTCTGAAGGACAGGCATTTGATAGAGATAAAACACCATTAGCTGTAGATAATGAAATATCTACTCCATCTGATGTTGATAAGGCAGATTATTTAGATAAAAAATTACCAAAAGAATTAGAACTTCCAACATCAGATGATGGTAGAGAATATAATACTGAAGAAAAGTATTATCAAGGAAGTAGTAGACCAGCTGATTTAAAAGAGTTTGCAGATGGAACTGATTTAGGTCAACTAACTTACACTCCTGGTGAAAAAAATACAGATGGTGAATCACATCCTTTAGAAAAATTAGACACATCGGATGTTATAAAACACTATGAAACTCTTGCATATGGTAACATACCAGAAAGAGGAGCGGGTGATACTCAAGTAAATGATTTTAGAAGTTTACTAACTGGAGCGGAATCGGAACGTTCAACAAACTCAAACTATACCGAAAATAATTTAGAATATAATAATAAATTCCCTAATCCTGGTAAAGTTGCAGCAGATAGAACAGATTATACTCCAATAGATGAAAATGGTGGTAACACAAGATGGGATGTTGTAAATGCATTACGAGGTGTTGCAACTGAAGATGAAACATTAAATGATTTAGTTAAATTTTATATACAACCAATTGGTACTGAAGAAGGTAAATTTTATCAATTCAGAGGAACAATCTCTGGGTTAACAGAAACATTCTCACCATCGTGGGATTCTATTAAATTTAGTGGTAGAGCAGACCAGGGTTACAAATATGGTTCGTTTGAAAGAAGTGTATCATTTAATTTCCAAATGTGGGCAACTTCTCGTATTGAAATGAAACCAATGTATGAAAAGTTAGAGGCACTTTCAACATTCACAATGCCAGAGTATCATACTAATAGGGGATATCAGGGAATGTTAATGAAATTTACATTAGGTGATTTATATAAAAATAAATTATCATTTATAGATTCGTTAACATACACATTCTCAGATGATGCACCTTGGGATATTAATTTAGATGCATCTGATTTAGGTGTTAGACCTATGGGTATTGATGTGGCAATTGGATTTAAAGTATTAGATACAAAAAGACCTCAATATTTGGGTGAAGTTTATGATTTAGGATGGGAAAGAGGATAATATATGGAAAATAGATATCAGAACATAAAAATATTAAAAACCGAAGAAGGTAAGAGATATAGAAAAACTATAGAATATCCTAAGATGGAAAAAACTGTAGATGATAAGTATATTATCGGTATGCAGGGAGATAGGTTGGATAACCTAGCTCACAAATACTATGGGGATGCTAGATTGTGGTGGATACTTGCAAGAGCAAATTATTTAGGTAAGGGTGATTTATCAGTACCAATTGGAAAACAGCTTAGAATACCTAAAGATTATTTAAGTATAATGGATGAGTATAGAACGTTAAATAAATAAAGAAAAGTTATGAGTCTAAGTTTTAATTTAAACCCACCGTTCCCAGGTGATGTAGAAGAGTTACTAAAAACACGTTCTGCCTATATTCAAGGTAGAAGAGTTGGTACACAGTATATGCGTGAAGATGGTGCACTAGATTACAATTATCGTAGATATGCATATATTTATCTAACTTCTAAGAAATCAGGTAAAAAAAATGTAGAAGATGATGCCACATCATTATTCGATACATACGATAAGGCTGAAGTTGTAATAGGAAATGTACCTGATGGTGGGCACATGGATTTGTATGAATCCGAAGGTGGAGTACGAAGATTAAAACCACAAATAACATCTGTAAGTATAAACCAAGATGGTGGTGGAGATATTTATAATTCCTTCATAAAGGAAGTGGAAGTACAATTTAGTTGTTACTCACTACCTCAGTTAGAACGTATAGAAGAAAACTTTTTTAGATTAGGTTCTGAAGTAAGAGTTGATTATGGGTGGTTAGACCCTATAAACTCTGCTGAAACTGGTGGTGGTACAATGTCAGTATATAACTTTGGATTCTCAATGGCATCAGATGGGTCATACAACTGTAATATAAAAGGATTAATTGGAGATGCATTCGGTGGTGCAACTAGAATGGGTGGTTTAATGAAACTTTCAGATAATGAATCTGAGGCGTTAGGTAAAGAAGGTGCAAATCCTGCAGATATTTCTATGGCACTGATAGCTATGTACAAAGTTGCATTCGGATTAGAGGCCGGTGAGGATGCTTCTAAATCATCTGTAGATGATGGGGATATTGAACAAAAAAAATCAGAATCAGATTCAAACGTAGATTTGTTTATGGCAGGTATTATGAATTTAGGTGAATCGGAATCGATAATTCCGTTTGCGGGAGATGACCCAATACGAACCCCATTCACTAATCTTAAATCTATTGTGTATCTTGCAAATAAACTATCAGGTGCATCTGATAAAGAAACATTCAAATTTACTACCGATGCTAATTTGTTAAAAATATCCCCAAACAGAAAAGATTTGGGCTCTGCAGACCCACGTAAATATATTCTACCTGGTGATATGTCAGATTATGGTGAGGGTAATGAGTATCCAAAAACATTAGGTGGATTACCAACAGATATTCCAGAAATATTAATATCAATCAATGAAATCACTAATATTGTAAAAGCTAAGGGAAGTACAGTAAATGATATATTTCAACCACCTAAAGTGGTAGATATTCTTAATGATTTATCTAAAAGAATCGCAAATGTTACAGGTGGGTTAGTTCAGTTAACTGTGCAACCAGAAGGTGGTGTAGATGACCAGAGTGGTATTTATATAATTCAGAATAAAACTCAAATGATGAAACAGTTGAAGGCAGCTGATACAACACCATTTGAGTTTACAACATTAGGTGAGACTTCAATGGTAAGGGATATAAGTGTAGATACTGAATTCGATGCAGATATAATGATGTTTATGACAGTTGGTAATATTAAAAACGGAAACATTGATTTAGCTACATTACAAACAATATATCCAAATATACCTGAAATAAAAGTTGACCCTAAAACCGAAGAAGAGGTAAAGGAGGCTGCAAAAAAGAATGAATCTAAACAGAGTGTAGGTAAGGATGGTATTGATGATTCAAAGGCAAATGCATTAGCTACTGTTTTACAAAAATTAGTTATGAGGAAAGAAGAACCTGATTCACCTAATGTTATATTACCATTCCAACTAAAATTAGGAGTAACATTAGATGGTATCGCTTCAGATTCAATGTTTTTAGCTCCAATTACTGCAGATAGATTACCTGCTAGATTTAGAAGTAATGTTAAATTCTTAGTAACAGGAATGGAACATTCATTTGATGGACAAGGTGGTTGGACCACTAATTTAAAAACTGTAATGACAATGATGAAGGATTAAGATGTCTGAATACACAAGAAAACGAATATATTATACGAAGGCACAGATATCCACAGGTCTATACACTACAGGTAGTGAGTGGATGTATATAGATGGTGAGGAATATATAGGTCAGTATCATAAATACACTACAAATGAAACATTTACACATAGTAACTTTGTTAAAGATAAATCTCGTCAGTTAGTACCATACATTGCTACCATTTCTATTGAAGATTCATTAGAACAGTTTGGTGGTATTCCATTAGATACATCAAAAAACTTTATTTATGATAACCTAAAACAGGTCGATTTTAAAAAATCAGCAACTCCCAATGATAGCATAACATCACCCACCGATAAGGATTTCAGACGAGGTTATATGGAACGAATATTTGCTAGTAAGGTTAATGATAATATGGTAATCGAACTTAGTAAAGATGCATATGATAAAAGAGGAGATGATGGTGGGTTGGATTTGGTACTATGGACAGTATTTAAAGTAAGGTGGAAAGTATCAGGCCCTAAGTACGATATCATTGACAAAAAAAAGGGCATTCGTAAAGAATCAGGTATAATTGATACAAATTTACGAACCGTAACAACACTTGCTGAAAAATACCCTTCCATATTGGATATTCTCTCAAATTTTGAAGAATTTTCTGGTGATGACTCCTAAAAAAGATATCAGTACACTCCTATACATTATATTAATGGTAGTAGTATTCGCATACGGTATTTCTTAAAAACTTAACAATTTCTTAACATTAAAATTTGGTAAATCCAAATAAAAGTCGTATATTAGTAGTGTAATAAGGGTTGAGAGTTTAACCCCACTAATAATTAAAAAATGACAAAAATAGAAAAGTTCCAAAAATCAATTGAGGGTGTTAAGTTCACTCCAGCTCAAAAAAAGATTGTTGATTTAATCCTTAAAGGATATGAAATCAAAGTTGTTAACAAACACCGAATGAATGGTGGTGAAATGATGTGGAAATCTCCATATTCAGATTATTTAGAACACGCTGGTAAAGTTTACAAAGCATTTTTCAATGTGTTCTATCAGATAAAAAAACAAAAAGGAATCGAAGTTCCTACTAACCTATTTTGTAGTTAAGATATGAGTAGTTTAGATAATATGTTTGGGGGAAACCCAGTAGAAAAAATAAACACAATTTTAGATGAAATGTTAGTGTTCGCTAAAACCGCAGGTAAGGTTACTGATTGTGGGGTTTGTAAAAACACAAAAGTACATTTAGGAAAAGAATGTACGGTTTGTTTGGATAACTCAAAATAAATTCGTATATTTACATATGGTTAAATTTCTAAGTAGTGGTAACATCACAATGGATAAGGTATATATTCACCCTATATGGGAAAGTGTATCCGTACATCCCTGCATAGATAGTTTATCTATGGTGTATATATACGATATAACCAACGATACAGAGGTTGTAATCAACTTAAAAAATATTGATACCCATACAACTACCTTAGATAAGTTTACGTTTAAATTCAATGAATCATATATATACGACAACAAATCGTTCTTAAACATTCTTCAGATATCAAACTCATTTGATGCAAGTTTAGTAAAATATTTACAATCGAATTCCCCACTTCAATCTAATCTAACACCAACACATCTTTTTTATCATCGTAGATTCAATTCTCTCAAAGGTGTTAACAATCTTATTCCTATATCAAAACACATAGAATCAATAAGAGATGTGAAAGATGAATTCCTACAGTATTACGATTTGGGTGGGGAAAACTTCGATTGTGTGAAGAAATTTGAAAATTTCTATATAAAGCCGTTAAACTTAGTGGAACGAAATGGGATACATACTACAAATGGGTTAGAGTGGACTCAATATCATCCATATACCTTAACTTCTCGTCCTTCCAACAATTTTGGTGGTGTAAATTATGCAGCTCTCAATAAAGAAGATGGAAGTAGGGATAGATTTGTTAGTAGGTTCGATGAGGGTAAATTAGTACAATTCGATTACGATGCTTATCATCCTCGTATCATTGGTAAGATGGTAGGTGAACCAATTCCGATGGATGTGAGTGGACACCAAACTTTAGCAGATATGTATGGAGTATCTTATGGAGATTCAAAAGGAATAACGTTTAGACAATTATATGGGGGAGTGCAAGAGGAATATCTACATATTCCTTTGTTCTCAAAAGTTTCACACAAAATAGATAAGATGTGGATGGAATTTAATCGTAGAGGTTACATAGAAACACCATTAGGTAGAAAATTCTCTAAAGAGAACCTAAAAGATATAAATGCAAACAAATTGTTTAACTATGTGTTACAGGCAACTGAAACAGAGTTGAATATGAAGATTTTAAATAGGGTAATGGAGTTTTTAGAAGAAAAACAATCAAAAATGGTTTTATATACTTATGATTCATATTTATTGGATGTACACCCTTCTGAAAATGAACTTTTAAAAAATTTAAAGATACTTATAGAAGGGAATGGTTTCCCTACAAAGGTAGAAATCGGAAATAGATACTCAGAAATGAAATCTATTGATTTAGAAATAAACGGAATAATATGAAAAAATTTCTTAACGAAATGGCCAGGTTATGGTGGGTAGAAGTTGGAACACAACTAACAAATCCCTTATCGGAACAATCCATAGATGGTTTACGAAAAATACTAAAAGAAGAATATGAGTTCGATTCAGAAGTAATCGAATACATTATAGAATCAGCTGTTAAAACTCCTACTAACTTTCATTTAGGTGGAAATAGAGAATCAGGAATGCAGGTTGGTTCGAATGATACGGCAGTATCGGCACATTTACATCACGATGGAAACGATGATGAAGATGGAGCAATAGATTACGATGAACCATTAGAAGAGGATGAAGAAAATGAATTACCTTCAAAAGATAAAGCTGGAGATGATGAAGAAGATGATAAAGAAAAAGTTATCAAAGACTTATCAAAAAATGCACTCACTGCTTACGAAAAAGACAAATTAAAAAAAGAAGATGTTTACGTTAAGAATAAGAAATCAGGTTCGGTTTACACAGTAAAGAAACCAAATCCTGATACTCATGTAAAACCTTCAAAAGATGATATTGAGAAGGCTAAAGAGGATGATAAATCTGATGATTCTACACCGGATAATAATTCATTTGAAACATCAGAACCTAATAGTAAAAAGAATACTGATACGAAAATTCAGATAAATAAAGAATTAGGTGAAAACTTAAACTTTATTGAAGAGAATTATGATAAAGTTCGTTTAAAAACAGGTGGTGGTTCAAACTCACCATCAATTCAAGATGTAAAAGATTTAAAAGAGTTTACTGAAAAACGTATGGCTCAAGATGAAAGAAGAAAAGAAGCACTTGAAAAGGGTGAAGAATTCAACGAAGAGGTATATGTACACCCATCAATTAAACAGAGAAAAATAACTGATAAAACTGTTGGTAAAACAATGGATTACTTTGAAAATAAATTGGGTGATAAGGAATTTGGTAAATTACTAAAAAAGTTTGCAACAGGTGGTGCAGTACCAAGACATCTAACTAAAGTAACTAAACTTAAAAAAGGTGAAGAAGGTTATCCTGGTATTGATAAAAACTCACCAGGATATATTAGGGCCCAAAAGGTTTTAAAATTATATCTAAAAAATGATTGTAAAAGTCCTGTAACAGGTAAACCACTTCCTTTAAGTCATATGGAACCAGACCATAGATTACCATTTACAACTGCCGAATCGGATATTGTAGAATCAGGTAAATATAAAGGATTAAGTTTAAAAGCTAAAAAACCAGCTGATGGTAATTCATTACAAGAAATAATGAAAAAACGAAAAACTGAACTTACCGATACAGAACAAAATATTGTAAAAGATTTAGAACCATTACAAGCCAAATATGATAATCCAGATACAAATATGGATTTAATGGCCGGTCCTGTTAACCAATTTAAGAGTGATTTGATTGATGACAAGTTATTGAATTCAATTAGAAAAAAGTTGGCAGAAAATCCAAAAGAAAAGAAATTACAAAATGAGTATAAAACTCTTAGAAAAAAATTAATTAGAGAACATCATTCTGATAAAGTTAGTAGAGGTGATAATCCACCATACAATGAGTACGATATCAGAAATGCAGATAGTACTGAAACTAATGCAATGATGAAGGCTCATAATTTTTATCATCCTGATGCTAAAACAATTACTGAATTAGAAGGTGGAGACCCATCAAAGGGAATCCCAGCAGACCCTAAGTATTATGACAAGGTAAAATCATTTTGGAAAGATAAAGGAATTGATTTACCTGAAAGTACGGATGATATTGATTTTGATAAAGAACCGTTCAATAAAACTATGACCGTATATGTTCAGGCCGGTAGAAGTAGGGGTGGTGCAAAAAGAAGAAGTAAAGATGAGGACCATAGTTATATGATTGATGAATTTAAGAAACATAATTATTTCGGAAGTTCATTGAAAGATGATAAAGGTCAGGAAAAGGTTATAGATGATGCAAGACGGGGATTGAATAAACAATTGGATAAAAAAGAAATGGAAATCTTAAAAGTTCAGTTAGATGACCCTAATATAACAGGTCGTAAGAGAGATAATCGACAAAAAGAGTTAGATAGATTAGAAAAACTCTACAGTAAAGATTAAATACGGAGAGAATGAGTGAGAACACAACTACTATGTACGTTTACATCAGAAGCTTCGTTTGAAGATTTGTTAACTAAGATATTCGATGGATATGAATTATTCAGTAGAAAAATATTCATACTGAAATTAGAACCATCCAAAGAATTAGTAATTAGTTACAATATTGTACCAAATAAGGAAAACCGATTCTTGCCTAATACCATAATGGTACATAGAAAGAAAGAATCAAACACCATCTATACAATCAACGCTCTGAATCGATTGATTGGTGATTTAAACGGTGGTAAAGAAGATAAAAGATATCAAGTAAATTGGAATGATTATCGTAATTCAGTTATTCTTACAGAGGGTGAAGGATATAAGATAATGACAACAAAATTGTTCAGAATAGTTGATGTTAATTAAAATATTTAGATATTTATAGTATATGAAAGAATGTACCTGTAACCAATGTTTATGTGAATCAAAAGAAGAGTGTAACTCATCTTGCGGTTCAAACAATCAATGTACTTGTTGTAAATAAACAACAAAACATTTGGTAGTGTGGAATTTATTTCGTATATTAGTAGTATATTTAATGGTTATCTATGATTAGCGTAAAGTTCGCTCTTAGTAAAGTAGATACTCGGTGGTTTTAAATCCACTATAAAAAATTAAGACCAAGTCAACGTGTGGGTTTAAATCAACGTTGAAAAATAAAAAGTAAATATAATTAGGAAGTTACAAATAAATTTCGTATATTTACATAAGTAATAATTAATAATAACTAAAAAAAGTAAAATTATGGCAATTGACTTAAATGCAATCCGAAACCGTTTGGACAGTTTACAAACGAAAACTACAAAAACTGATAATCTGTGGAAACCAAAACCTGGTAAACAACAAGTAAGAATAGTACCTTACGTTCACAATCCATCAAATCCTTTTATCGAATTATTCTTTCACTACAATTTTGGTGGTAAGAACATTCTTTCACCTCAAACACATGGAGAGGCCGACCCTTTAGTAGAGTTCGCTGACCAATTGAAATCGACTGGTGATAGAAACGATTGGAATCTTTCAAAACAACTTACTCCGAAAATGAGAACTTATGTTCCTGTTATCGTTAGAGGTGAGGAATCTGAAGGAATCAAATTTTGGGGATTTGGTAAAACTGTGTATCAAGAATTACTAGCATTCTTCGCTGACCCAGATTATGGTGATTTAACAGACCCAACGAGTGGTAGAGATATTACTGTTGAGTTTAAAACCGCTAAAGAGTTAGGTAAGAACTATCCTGAAACTTATATCAGAGTTAAACCAAACCAAACTCCAATTACAGAAGATAAAACCGTTTTAGAATCTGTAAAAGACCAAATTGAATTACCAGGTATGTTTAAGAAATATACTTATGATGATATGAAAGGTTTATTGGAAACTTGGATGGAACATGGTACGGTAGAAGGTGATTCGAAAGAAGAAGAATCTACACCAACTCAAAACAACACTCAATCTGCACCTGCAGCTGTGAGTAATTCAACAAATTCAGATGTAAAAGATGCATTTGAAGATTTATTCAATAATTAAAATAAGTTATAAATGGCTAAAACAAATCGAGATGAATTATCATCGATTTTAGCTGATAACCTAAACAAAAAGTTCAAAGGACAAGCGAAAGTTGCTTATTTCTTAGATGGCTCCGAACAGACACCCACCGATTTAACAGAGTGGGTGTCAACTGGAGATGATATGTTAGATTTAGCAATATCAAATCGACCGAATGGTGGATTTCCCGTTGGACGAATTGTAGAGGTTACAGGACTAGAAGCGAGTGGTAAATCTCTGTTAGCGGCACATACATTAGCAAATACCCAAAAGAAGGGTGGAATGGCAGTGTATATCGATACAGAGAACGCAATCAATCAAGAATTCTTAGAAGCATTAGGTGTTGATACCAAAAAGTTACTTTATGTACCTTTAGAAGCGGTAGAAGATATCTTTGATGCAATGGATTCAATTATCGAATCAATTAGAAAAACTCAAAAAGATAGATTGGTAACTATAGTAGTAGATTCCGTTGCGGCGGCCACTACTAAAGTAGAAATGTCCGCTGATTATGACCAGGCAGGTTATGCAACTCAAAAAGCAATTATTATATCAAAGGCGATGAGAAAGATTACAAATCTTATCGGTAGAGAGAGAATATTAGTTGTATTTACAAATCAACTTAGAGTTAGATTAGGAGTATCCTTTGGAGACCCTTATACTACATCAGGTGGGAAAGCATTAGGTTTTCACGCATCTTGTAGATTGAGAATGAAACAAATGGGTAAACTTAACTCTAAAGTAGGTGGTGTTGAACAAACTGTTGGTATTAAGACCAGAGTACAGGTTATTAAGAATAGAATGGGCCCACCACTAAGAGCAGTTGATTTTGAAATCTACTTTGATAGAGGTATTGATAGATATGGTTCGTGGTTGAATACTATGAAAACATATAAGTTAATACAGATAAGTGGAGCTTGGTATACTTGGGTTGATGAATCAACAGGAGAAGAAATCAAATTTCAAGCAAAAGGTTTCACAAAAATCTTAGAAGATAGACCAGAAGTAAAGGAACAAATGTATAAACAAATCTGTACAGCGTATATTTTAGGATATAAAGAAGCAACTGAAAACGCAAATACAGATACAACTGAATTGAATGATAGCCACGAAATCTAATTATAAAGAGATGTTTAATAATTTATCAGAAACCCCTACAAAGGATGTTAATGATAAAGTTATGATTGTAGATGGGTTGAATTTGTTCATTAGATGTTTTGGAGCAGTTCCAACTCTGAATGATAATGGAGAGCACGTTGGGGGGATAACAGGATGTCTGTTATCTCTCGGCGCTCTTATCCGTAAAAACAAACCAACAAGAGTGTTGGTAGTTTTCGATGGTAAGGGTGGTTCGACACGTAGGAAGAAAATGTATAAAGGTTATAAGGAAGGTAGAACTGGATTAACTAAAGTTAATAGGTTAGTTGGGTACGAAGATTTAGAGGACCAGGCAGAATCTATGAAACGTAACTTTAATGGATTAATTAAATACTTAGAGTTCCTACCTGTTGATTTGTGTTACATTGATTATATCGAAGCAGATGATATTATGGCATATGCTGCCAGACATATCTTTAAGAAAGAAGTTTTGATAGTTTCCTCTGATAAGGATTTCTTACAATTAGTTGATGATAGAATTTCAGTATATCTACCAACTAAAAAGAAGATGATGTATAAAGATGATGTAAAAGAGTTGTATGGAGTTCCTTCAAAAAACTTAGTGTATTACAGAATCTTTGATGGTGATAAATCCGATAATATTCCTGGTGTAAAAGGAATCGGCCCTAAAACACTAATAAACAAATTAGATTTCCTTCAATCAGATGGATTAACATTAGATACCTTATTAGAAAGGGTATCTCAATTGGATGATGATAAACTGAAAACCAAAATATTAGATAATACTGATACTCTGAGATTAAACTATGATTTAATGCAGTTATCAGAACCAATAATGGGTTCGGCGATTACTTCAAATGTAAGAGCAATTATAGAATCACCAATTAATCAACTAAACTCATTCGAATTCAAAAAAGAATTTATGGTTGATAAATTATACACCGCTTTTAAGAATGTAGAAACGTGGTTAGTTAACTCTTGGGGAGATTTGGATAAGTATTCAAAACAAACTAAGAAATAATTTGGTAGTTACGATAATAATTCGTATATTAGTACAATAATATATACTCAATGGATAAATTCGGAAATAAATTTGGTACTTCGTTTCAAATAAAGATAATCTCATCTCTATTATCAGATAGGATATTCTTACAACAGGTCTATGATATTCTTAAACCTGAGATGTTTGATTCTGATGCAAATGAATGGATAGTAACGAAAACACTATCTCACTTTGATAACTTTTCACAACTACCAACATTAGATGTGTTTAAAAACGAAGTAGATAAGGTTGAGAGGGATGTTCTCAAACAATCTATAGTAGATAACCTAAAACAAGTTTGGAACGGTTTAGAATCAGATGATTTAGATTATGTTAAAGAACAATCGTTAGGGTTCTGTAAAAACCAAACCTTTAAAAATGCTATATTAGAATCTGTAGACTTACTAAGTGAGGCAGGTGATGATAAGTTCGATGTAATCAAATCAAAGATTGATGATGCGATGAAAGCGGGACAAGATACTGATATTGGACATGAGTATAAAGAAGATATAATTGCACGATACGAATCAACTGTAAGAAATGTAGTTCCTTGTGGATGGCCTGCAATTGATGAATTAGTAGATGGTGGTTTTGGTAAAGGTGAATTAATAATATTCGCCGCTCCTCCTGGTATTGGTAAATCTTGGGCATTAACAAATGTTGGTATGGCCGCTGCTAAGGCAGGTAAAACCGTAATTCATTATACGTTAGAACTTAATGAAGGTTATGTTGGACAGAGATATGATTCAGTACTTACTGGAATACCTGTACCAAACCTAAAATTTAACATAGATGAAGTAAGAACTCAAGTTGAGAAACTAAGTGGTGATATTGTTGTGAAACATTGGCCTACTAAATCTGCAGGATTAAATACTATGAGAGCATCATTAGATAAACTTAAACTACAAGGTAAATCTCCTGATTTGATTATATGTGATTACGCTGATTTGTTAAAGGGTAATAGTAGAAAAGAAAGACACGAAGAGTTAGAAGAGATTGTTGAGGGATTGAGAGGTATTGCAGGTGAATACGAAGTTCCACTATTTACAGCATCTCAGATAAATCGTAGTGGAGCAGATAATGATGTTATTACAGGTACTTCAATAGCTGGTTCATTCTCTAAATTAATGACCGCAGATTTTGTGGTATCACTAAGTAGAAAGATTGAGGATAAGTTAGCAGGTACAGGTAGATGGCACGTAATAAAAAATAGATTTGGACCAGATGGTATGACTCTACCATCAAAAGCCAATATGAGTAACGGTAGGATTGATATATATTCCGATGATTCCATTGATGGTAAAAAAACCCAAAGTGATATGAACAAAGGGGAGAGTTTAGTAAGAAAGAATTTGTTACAAAAATATAATGAAATGAATAGCGATATTGATTTTTAAACCATATATATTGTAACCCAACCTAAATAAAATTAAACAAAAAGCAAGATATGAAACAATTATTTACAGAAAGAATACCATTCAAACCATTTGAATATCCACAATATTATACCGAAGGTTGGTTAAAACAAGCACAGGCATTTTGGTTACATACTGAGATACCAATGCAGGGTGATATTAAGGACTGGAATGAAAACCTAACATCAGAAGAAAAGAACTTAGTTGGTAATATCCTATTAGGATTTGCTCAAACTGAATGTGCAGTATCTGATTATTGGACTACTATGGTTACTAAGTGGTTTCCAAAACACGAAATTAAACAAATGTCTATGATGTTCGGTTCGCAAGAAACAATTCATGCAACTGCATATTCATACCTAAACGAATCTTTGGGATTAGAAGATTTTGAAGCTTTCCTACACGAACCTGCAATCGCACAAAAATTTGAATTTCTAACATCTACTACTGCTGAATGGACACATACGGATTTACAGAAGAATCCAACAGCAAGAAAAGAAGTAGCTAGGTCATTAGCAATATTCTCAGCATTTGCAGAAGGTGTATCTTTATATAGTAGTTTTGCTGTATTATATTCTTTTCAGATGAGAAATCTTCTGAAAGGAATTGGACAGCAAATGAAATGGAGTGTAAGAGATGAATCATTACATTCTAAAATGGGATGTGAATTATTCAGAGAAATGTGTAATGAGTATCCTGAACTTCATAGTGAAGTTAAAGATGATGTTCATCAGGCAGCAAAGTATATGATTGAAATGGAACATAAGTTCATTGATATGATATTTGAACAAGGTGATTTAGAAAACTTAAAATCATCTGATTTAAAAGAATTTATCTCTAAGAGAGGTAATGAGAAATTAGAAGAGTTAGGTTACAAACCTACATTTGAATTTAGTGAGAAGAAAGCATCTAATTTAGATTGGTTCTATCATTTGACAGGTGGTACTACTCATACAGATTTCTTCGCAGTTAGACCTACTGATTATAGTAAGGCAAACGAAGGTGAAGATTTCAACGATATTTGGTAATAATAATAAAAAAAAACAAGTTATGAATTTTGATGAATTGATTACAAACGTAATCGGATGGGCGGATGATAAGAACATCTTAAAAAGTGAAAACGCCCCAAAACAAATGTTAAAGGTTGTGGAAGAAGTGGGTGAAACTGCAGGAGCTCTCCTTAAAGACGATAGGGATGAATTAGTAGATGGAATCGGAGATTCTTTCGTTACACTAATCATACTATCAATGCAGTTAGGATTACACCCATCAGAGTGTTTAGAAGCTGCGTGGAACGAAATAAAAGATAGAAAAGGTAAAACGGAAAATGGAGTGTTCATAAAACAATGAAGAATTACGGAGCTGAATTTGATTGGGAAATAGACGTAGATTTTCCATCTTGGGCAAACACAGAAATTTACGTTAAAACGATTTCCAAAGGATACTTACTAAGTGGTGAAAAACCAAAAGATGCTTATTGGAGAGTTGCAACAACAGCGGCACGAAGATTGAATAAACCTCAAATGGCAACAAAGTTCTTTGATTACATTTGGAAGGGTTGGTTAAATCTCGCAACACCAGTATTATCAAACACAGGTACAGATAGAGGATTACCAATCAGTTGTTTTGGAATCGATGTGGCTGATTCAATTCAGGATATCGGTACTAAGAACTTAGAGATGATGTTACTCGCTAAACATGGTGGTGGAGTAGGTGTTGGTATTAATATGATTAGACCAGCTGGTGCAAACATTACACAAAACGGAACATCCGATGGTGTTGTACCATTCTGTAAAATATACGATTCAACAATTCTCGCAACCAATCAAGGTTCGGTAAGAAGAGGAGCTGCATCTGTTAACCTAAACATAGAACATGATGATTTTGATGAGTGGATTGAAATCAGAGAACCTAAAGGTGATGTAAACCGACAGGCATTAAATCTACACCAATGTGTAGTTGTTGGTGATAAGTTTATGAGAAGATTAGAAGATGGTGATGATGAGGCTAGAAGAAAATGGGGTAAGGTACTTCAAAAAAGAAAATCAACAGGTGAACCATATGTAATGTATAAAGGTAATGTTAACAAACAGAATCCTGACCAATATAAAAACAATGGATTGAAAGTTCATATGACAAACATATGTTCTGAGATTACATTACATACAGATGAGAATCATTCATTCGTATGTTGTTTAAGTTCATTGAACCTATCAAAATACGATGAGTGGAAACACACCGATTTAATCTATACATCAACTTGGTTCTTAGATGGTATTCTATCAGAGTTCTTACAAAGAGCTAAGAATATGAGAGGGTTTGAAAACTCAGTACGTTCTGCAGAAAAAGGTAGAGCATTAGGATTAGGTGTATTAGGATGGCATACATACTTACAACAAAAAGGTATTCCATTTGATTCACTTCCAGCTCAGTTTGAAACGAGAAAGATATTCTCTCAAATGAAAATTGAATCTGAAAGAGCAAGTAGAGATATGGCAACTGAAATGGGTGAACCATTGTGGTGTAGAGATAGTGGAATGAGAAACACACACCTAAGAGCAGTAGCTCCAACTGTATCCAATTCAAAGTTAGCAGGTAACGTATCACCAGGTATCGAACCTTGGGCAGCAAACGTATTTACGGAACAAACTTCAAAAGGTACGTTCATTAGAAAAAACAGAGAATTAGAAAAAGTACTTAGAAAAGTAGGTATTAATAATAAAGAAACTTGGGATAAGATTTTATCCGATGGCGGTTCTATACAGGATATCAACGAATTAGATAGTTGGGTATTTTGTGATGGAAAACTAATACAACTTAATGATGAGATTGATACAACAAAATGTGATAAGGTAAAGGATGTATTTAAAACATTCAAAGAAATTAACCAATTAGAGTTAGTTAGACAGGCCGGTGTTAGACAACAGTACGTCGACCAATCAGTATCGTTGAATTTAGCATTCCCTTCAGAGGCAACTCCAAAGTGGATGAATACAGTACATTTCGAAGCTTGGAAGCAAGGTGTAAAAACTTTGTACTATACGAGAACCGAATCAGTACTAAGAGGTGATATCGCACAACAAGCGATGGACCCAGATTGTTTAAGTTGTGATGGATAAATTGTTTAATTAAAAGAAGGAAAGCAAATGAAGTATTTATATTTTTCAGCAGCATGGTGTGGTCCCTGTAAATCATTATCACCCATTATGAATGAAGTATCATCGCAAGTAGCGGTTGAGAAGATTGATGTAGATTTAGATTACGAAAGAGCACAACAATATGGAGTTAGGAATATCCCAACTGTAATATTAGTTGATGGAGTTACGGAAGTTAAACGATTTATCGGAGTACAACCAACTCAAACATATCTCAATGAGGTAAAAAACTCCTAATAAAATTAGGTTATATCAAATTTATTTCGTATATTAGTATAATAAATCGAAGTAAATATACTGCAAAGATAAAAAAGTTATGATTCAAATCAATATATGAAGGTAAAAAAACACTTTTTCTTTTCAAATAGATTAAGGGGTGAGAACCATCCACAAGCAAAACTAACGAACAAAGATGTTCTACAGATAAGAGAGTTGTATCAACAAGGATTCTCAACAAATGTTATTGCTCGTAACTTTAAAGTTAGTAAATGGAACGTAGAAGAAATAGTAAACAATAAAACATGGACACACTTATAAAAACAACAACTAAAGAGTATTTAGAACAATTTAAAGATATGGAGCCATACTTCGCAATCAACGAAGAACAATGGACGTATATCAAAGAAACATTTCCGAAGGATGAAGTAAAGGAATGTTTAGCAGATATCCTTATGGATTATGAACTACCAACTGCAGAGTTATCTGAGTTGGATGCATACAAAGATTTTATGAAACTTAAAGGTATTAGGTGGAATGAATTACTTAGAGAAGATGAGTGGTTTCAGAGAAAGGCAAGTGAATCAACGTATCCATTAACCTTTAGAGGTAAACCACAATATATCCGTAGATTAAATTCAGGTAACAACGCATCAAATTACTTCCAACAAGAAAATCGTTGGGGTGTTGATGGAACGGTATCACCTGGCCCAAAGAGAACTTGGGAAACTAGAAAGTTTATGGTAACACTTATGGGTGGATTATACACTCTAAAGTTTCCAAAGATAACGAGAAACGAACTTAGAGTTTGTTTAAGTTTAAGAAAGTATATATGTTCAGCGTTCAAACCGAATGTAGCAAAAGTGTTCTATGAAATGATGGAATCTGAGAACATATTAGATTTTAGTGCAGGTTGGGGTGATAGATTCGCAGGATTTATGGGAGCATCAAACACTAAACATTATGTTGGGTTAGACCCACGTAAGGAGAATCACCCATTGTATCAAATGCAGGGTGAGTTCTATGATAAACATTTAGGATTTTTTGAAGAAAAGAAGAAATGGGAGTTCCATTGTTCACCAGCTGAAGATTTTGATTTTTCTCCATATGAGAATCACTTTGACATGGTATTTACATCACCACCATATTTCTCAGTAGAGAGGTATTCATATGATGATACTCAGAGTTGGGTTAGATATAAAACAATCGATGAGTGGAATAAGAACTTCTTACACGCGACTTTAGAAAGAATATGGCCATCAATCAAAAAGGGTGGGTATATGGCAGTAAACATTGCGGATGTGTATGGTTCATCTGGTGGTGAGAGAAAGTATTTAGAAATTACTAACCCAATGAATGACTTTATTCAGTCACTTGGTGGTACTTATGAAGGGTGTTTAGGTATGGAAATGGCAAAACGACCTGGTTCTGTGGGTGCAGGGTTGGTTATTGAAGAAGATAGACACAGATACACCGAAGAAGAACTAAGAAAACACGATGAAAATGTAGGTAAAACTTTTTGTGAACCTGTTTGGATTTGGAGAAAGTAAAGATATTGAAATACATAGAGATTGTTACTCTATGTTTGTGGTGGAATAGTTCTATCACTTAACTTAAAAAAAAAACAAATATTATGAACAAATTAATTTTAAGCTTAATGTTAGTAGTTGGAATGACAATTTCAATGAACGCTCAAAACGTAAAGGGTGATTGGTACGTTGGTATGAGTGATATCTCAGATGTCGCTTGGACTGAATGGTCAGTTTCTCCAACGGTTGGTTACGGAATTTCCGATAAACTAATGGTAGGATTATCTTTAGCTCAAGCAGATTCATCTGAGGATTTATCTATAGACTTGAACGCAAGATACTTCGTTACGGCAGGTGGACAGGACTTTTTCCTATACGCTGGTTTAACTGATTTTGAAACTGATAACCTTTCATTAGGTTTAGGTAAAATGTTCACAGTACACAAAGGTGTATTTGTAGAACCAAAGATTGTATATCACACAGGTGAAAAAACAACAAATATGATGTTAGGTTTCGGACTGAAATTCTAATGATGTATAATAGATTTAGGAAAGCCGAGCAACATTGCTCGGTTTTCTTATATTTACTTGGATATTAAAAAAATAATTCGTATATTGTGGTAACATTAAAATTTAAAAGTAAAGAGTATCATATAGTACCTGAACAATCGACAGTAATGTGTCCACCATATCGTTCAGCAGATGCACTACTTAGAGATTTTGAATATTGTAAAGAGGTTGGTGATTACCAAACAATAAAGAATAGAATAACAAACGGACTCCGTTGGGGTTGGATTAAAGAACTAAAAAATAATTAATGTATCAAAATGTATATTACGAAAAAAACGAAGGTATCCTACATTGTTGGGATGATAGAAAAGGTTATTTTACAAAGAAGTATAGAAATTACGCATATGTAAGAGATGGTAATGGTTCGTTTGAATCAGTTTACGGTGAGAGGTTAAAGAAGATTTCATTTTGGAAGAAAGAAGATAATCTTAAACTATATGAATCAGATGTAAATGAGATGACTCGTTTCTTAATTGATGAGTATGGTGAATCAGATGAAGTATCAGATGGACACGTTACCTTAACATTTGATATTGAGGTAGAAATGAATAGTGGATTACCTAATACAGATGAGGCAAAGAATACAATGACCTCTGTGGCATTTCACGATTCAGCAACCAATGATTACTTTGTTTACGTTATCGCTGAAGGTGAAGAGATTAACAAAACTATCAAAGGAGCTAAAGTTCGTTCATTTAGAACGGAAGAGGATATGTTAATTGCATTTGTAAATGCATGGGAAGAGATTCGCCCGACTATTATAACTGGTTGGAATATTGATTTCTTCGATGTTACATATCTTTACAATAGGTTAAAAAGAGTACTAGGTACTAAACAGGCAAATAGATTATCACCAATCGGTAAAGTTCATTGGAACAAATATCGTAAGAGGTATATTATTGCTGGGGTATCTGCATTAGATTACATCGCACTTTATAAGAACTTCACATATACACAACTTCCAAACTATCGTTTAGATAGTGTTGCACAAAAAGAATTGGGTAGAGGTAAGATTGAGTATGAGGGAAACTTAGACCAATTATTCAGAGATGATATTGAGAAGTTTTGTGAATATAATTTAGTTGATGTTGAGTTGGTAGTGGATATGGATAAGAAACTACAGTTTATTGATTTAGCTCGGGCAATATGTCACGTAGGACACGTATTTTATGAGGATTTCCTATTCTCATCAAAATGGTTAGAGGGTTCTATTCTAACATTCCTTAGACGAAATGGAAGAGTTGCACCCAATAAACCTCAACGTCAACAAAGAAACGAAGATGGTACAGAGGGTGAACAGAAGTTCATAGGAGCGTATGTTAAACAACCGAAACCTGGTCTTTATAAATGGGTATATGATTTAGATTTAACATCACTATATCCTTCAATAATTATGAGTATCAACATCTCACCTGAAACTAAGATTGGTAAGGTGAAGGGTTACACTGCAGAGAAACACCTAAAAAATGAGATGGATTCTTACTCAATCATAGATAATGACGGTGCGGAATCACATCCAATAACTAAAGGGGGGTTTACTGATTTCATAGAAAAAAACAAACTATCAATTGCATCAAATGGTGTATTATATACACAAGATAAGATTGGTATTATTCCTGAGATTCTCAATGTTTGGTTTGATAAGAGGGTAGAGTACAAAGACCTGATGAAAAAGTTTGGTAAGGCAGGTGATGATGAGAAGTATAAATTCTTTGCTCAAAGACAATTGGTACAAAAGATTATGTTGAATTCCCTTTACGGAGTATTGGGATTACCAGCATTCAGATTTTACGATATTGATAACGCTGAGGCAGTAACACTTACAGGTCAAACTGTAATTAAAACAACTGAGAAGATTGCCAATCAATACTATATTAAGAATATTGGTAAAGAGGCAGATTACAATGTGTACACAGATACAGATTCCGTATTCTATCAGGCCGCTCCTTTAGTAAAGGCAAGGAATCCTGAAATTGATGAAAATGATGATTCACAAATGATTCCAGCAATTTTGGAAGTAGCACAAGAAGTAGAGGCACATATCAATGGGGTGTATGATACGATGGCGTTAAAAATGTTTAACATACATACACATCGATTTGATATCAAACAAGAAACTATCGCTAAGGGTGGGTTTTGGGTATCTAAGAAACGTTACGCTCAATGGATTATCAATGATAACGATGTGGATTGTGATAAGTTAGATGTAAAAGGTTTGGATGTAAAACGTTCATCATTCCCAACCTACTTTAAAGAGGTGATGGAAAAGGTATTGATGGATATTCTGAAAGATGAGAATAAGGAAAATATTGATGAGTACATTTTAACTAAGAGAGATGAGATGACTAAGATAAACTTCATAGATATCGCAAAGAACTCAGCAGTTAAACATATGAGTAAGTACACATTTAAAAAACAAGCAATAGGTGAATTCCAAAAGGGTACACCAGCTCACGTTAAAGCAGCACTTACTTATAATCAACTATTAAAATATTTCAAAGCAGCTTACAAATATGAACCAATGAAAGATGGTGATAAGATTAAGTGGGTATATTTAAAAAACAATCCATTGGGACTAGAATCGGTTGGAATGACTGGGTACAACGACCCACCAGAGATTTTAGATTTAGTAAGAGAGTATATTGATTATGAATTAATCTGGCAAAAGGAGTTAGAAAATAAGTTAGATGATTTCTACTTAGCAATGAAATGGGAGAAGCCTTCTCCACATTTAAAAAAGGCATCACAATTTTTTGGGTTTTAATTAGGATAATTCAAAAAGTTTTTGTATATTAGTGTAATATTAAATTAAAAAAGTAAATTAAAAGTAAAATTATGGAAAAAAACCGTATTAACAAATTCGTCCAAAAGTACAATCTTGCAGGACTTATCGAATCAGTAAAGTGGGATGTAGAGGGAACTACCTTAACTACATCTTTTATTTCAGATGACAAATCAGTATTGGGAACAGTAACAACAACAGATTTTGATTTTGAACAAGGTAGTTATGGTGTATATGACACCACTAAGTTCACCAAAATGTTATCAGTATTGGAAAATGATATTAATCTATCAACTACTAAGGTAGAAGGTAAAACAGTATCACTTAACATTTCAGATAAAGGAACATCTGCAACTTATATGTTAGCAGATTTATCAGTAATACCTGTTGTTCCAGACCTAAAACAATTACCAGCATTTAATGTAAACATTACAGTAGATTCTACATTCATCACAAGATTTAACAAAGCAAAAGGAGCTTTAGCTGATGAGAAGAACTTTACATTTGAATGTAAAGATGGTAAAGGACAAATCATTATTGGACATTCTAATATTAACACTAATAGAATTTCTATTGATGTAGATTGTACCTGTGATGGAGATGTTAAACCTATATCATTCTCAGCAGATTTCTTAAAGGAAATCCTAAACGCAAACAGAGATGCTAAAACTGCTAGTTTAAAGATTTCAACAGATGGGTTGGCCCACCTTCACTTCGAACTTGATTCTTACATCTCAGATTATTACTTAGTACAAATACAGGCATAAGAATGAATCATTTTTACGAACGGTCACGTTTTTCCAAATTCCAATCAAACACAACTTATCATCAGTTACTACAAATGACTGATGGTGAGTTTAGCGATTGGGCCAGAACTTTACGAAAAGAAGTTACTGAGCAGTGGGATGTATTTGGAACACCTCCTGTGATTGGTAGGAATGAAGATGGTATTATAGAAAAGTTTAAGAAACTTAAATCTAATCCTGCAGATTATTGGGAGAAGGATTTGAGTGGTGATGAACTATCGTTAGGTATTATCAAAAACTTTAACAAAGATGCATCAGTTGTAAATCAGTTCTTTCCAACAATGTTAAAAACAAAGATTTCAACAGGTAAATCTGCAGAGGGTGGATTATCTATATACGACCACTTCTCAGACCCAGAGTTAGAGGAAAAGTTCGTTAAGATTATGAAACGGGCAGTTAAGAGAGATTCTATGTACTCCTGGTCACGTTCTGTTGTTGATAAGAGAGATGAGAATCCATTTTGGAATGGACAGGGTGCTATTGATTTTGTTAAAGATGTACATGATGGTAAGGTATTCAATGGTAAGTGGGATGGTTTCGATATTTGGATTTCAAAATCTAAGACAAGAACTATTGAGAACTATGGAACGTTCAATAAAGAATTCATTGGTACTAAGAATCTATATCTAACCGCTGAACTCGTTCAAAAACTGAAAGATGATGGTTATCTAAATAGTACACAATTATCTAATATTGATGTTATAGAAGAATCATCCACATCAGAGGCAGGAACTACTACAGAGTACGTTTACCAAATAAGATGGTATGAGAAGGATTCAGGTATATTCCCTAAGATACTACAGGTATTCAGATTAAGTTGTGGACAACCAGCAGTAAACTTCCCAGCATTAACTGCGAAGTGGATTTATGAAAACTATACATCACACATTGATACTGATGAACCGTTACATATTTACGATTCATCTGCAGGTTGGGGTGGTAGAATCATAGGAGCTATGAGTAGTAGAAAGAAAACTCACTATATCGGTACAGACCCTAATCCTGATAATTTCATTGATGAGTTAGGTATCACAAGATATGAGTATGTTGCTAATTTCTATAATAAGAATTGTGTAGATGATTATTCAGATAAACTTACATCATTCTTTGATGTTAAAAAACAATCTAATACATTTGAAGTATTTCAAGATGGTTCGGAGTTAATCCAAAACAATCCTGAGTTTCAAAAGTATAAGGGTAAGTTAGATATCTCATTTACATCACCACCTTATTTTAACAGAGAACAATATTCACAAGATGAAACTCAATCATTTATTGCATATGGAGAGTATGAGGATTGGAGAGATAACTTCTTAAAACCAACTCTAACTACAATCTATGAGTATATGAAAAACGATAGATATATTCTTTGGAATATTGCAGATATTAAAAT
>Ga0257110_1000136_pt1 | contig 38700 bp, 40 predicted proteins | sample LP_taG_7_FD_190184 | JGI IMG/M metagenome (GOLD analysis project Ga0257110, IMG submission 190184) | Marine microbial communities from Northeast Subartic Pacific Ocean, Canada - LP_J_2015_P26_10m | ecosystem: Environmental > Aquatic > Marine > Oceanic | place: Canada: Northeast Subartic Pacific...
CTATAGGTTGCTGTACCGAAGAATCTGATAAATTAGAAATGCAAGTTACAGGTAGAAATCTAGCTGAAGGTATACCAGAGACATTTACTTTAAATAGTGATCAGGTTTTTGATGCAATGAAAGACCCTTTGCTTGGAATTGTTAGAGCTATAAGGAATGCACTAGAATTAGCACCACCTGAGTTAGCTGCAGATATTGCCGAAAGAGGTATTGTTTTAACTGGAGGAGGTGGACTCATGAGAGATCTAGATAAGCTTATTTCAAATTCTACAGGTATTCCTGTAATAGTTGCTGAAGACCCTCTTACTTGTGTTGCTAGAGGTGGAGGTCAGGCTCTAGAAATAATAGATAAATATGATATAGACCTACTTTCAACTGAGTAATTTAGATGGCGAGAATTGCGCCTGGTAATACACCTAAACTTGCATATACATTATTGCTTGTTCTATCGTCTTTATTTCTATATTTAGATTTACAATATAAAACTTTCACTCCAACAAAAAATTTTTTTAATTCAGCACTGCTTTCAAGCAATTTACTGATAAAAAATATTTTTTTTAAGCCAATTAGCAATTTATATAATTTAACAACTTCAAAAAATGATTTAATTAAATTAAATCAATCTTTAGAAGATGCTCTTGAAACCACCAGAATAGAAAATTTTCTTGTTTTAAATAAAGCAGAATTATTTAAAAATAATAAAGGCTTAATAAATTATATTGAAAGCTCAACTATTAATTCTTTATATGAAATAGCAGCAGTTTCATCATTTGATACTAATCAATATAAATGCTGTGACAGTCATAGACTTTTTCTTTTTAATAATTCAACCCCATTTAAAGAGGGAGGAACTGTTATCAATTCCAAAGGCATATTAGGTCAAATTACAGACTCAAATAATCGTGTAAGTGAAGTTATATTAATAAGTGATATTAATCATTCAATGCCCGTCAAATTAAATAATTTTTTTTGTAATGCTAGTGGTACAGGAAGACCACGTATTTTAGAATGTAAATATGATTCCTCTTTGTGGCCAGAGTCCTTTTCTATAGGTGAAAATTTTTATTCATCTGGATTAGGTGGAGTATTCCCAGAGGGTTTATTAATAGGAGACATTACATCAATTAGAATTGATGATGATAATCAAACTATTATTGAAATTGAGTCTACAGCTAATCCATTAATCCAAAACCATGTAATGGTTATATACCCTAATGACTTTAAATAACTTATTTAAAATTTTTGTTACTATTATTTTTGCAAATTATTTAGATTCAAGAATAAATATATTTATGATTGATTATTATCTGAGCTTTTCACTTGGCTTTTTAGTTTTTTGTTTTTGGGTTTTTAGTCTGCCTAATAATATATATGCACTAACAAGTTTTATAATTGGTTTATCAATTGATCTAATTTTAGGCAGTCCATTTGGATTAAATGCTCTTTTATTTACAATATCTTCTTTTTTAATCCATTCATATAGATATTCATTTAGAATATTTTCTTTTCTCCAGATAACGATTTTTTTTGCGCTCTTATCAACATTTTATTTAGGGTTTATAAATATATTTATGAATACTGCAAATTTCTCTTATCTATTAATATTCTTAAGTTTCTTTTTAAATGGTCTAGCGTGGATATTAATATATATACTTATGAATAAATTTAAGAAGAGATTTTATAGATAATAAAATGATGGTATTTAGAAATTTCTTTTTCAATCGAAAATTTCTTTTTTTATTAATAAATATAACCTCAATATTACTAATACTAGTTTTAGCATTTAGCATACTTCTGTCAATTAACCCGAATTATGCAACTCGATTTTTAGATAGGTTTTTTATTGCAGACTTTAAAATAGAATATGCAGGCATTACTTCAAATGGACCAATCCTCCATCCAAATATTAAATTTAAAGATTTCAAGTTGCTTAAAGAGAATGAGCTAATAGGTAAAACTGATAATCTAGAAGTTTCTATTGGCATCATAGATTCCCTTTTATTCAGAAAACCTATTATTCATAATATCGTTATTGATAATGGAATAATTTATCCTCTTGAAGTGGAAGATGCTTCATTAGAATTTTTAAAAATAAATTCTAATATAAGTTTTAATAAAGATAATTTAATAAATGGCCATATTCATTTTATTCAAAATAATATTACTGGTACTTTGTTCTTATCTGCAGATAAAGAGGTACAAAAATATTTTATAAATCTTCCTGACAATGACTGGCTCTCTTTCTTACCACTTGGGCTAGATAATAATTTCAAAAAAATTAAATTTTCTATAAAAATGATTGGAGATGATAGAAATAAGTCTTTTAATTCAAATGGATATTTCAGACTAAGTGGAGAAGAAACTGATTTATTAAAATTTTCTACAATCAAAGGTCAATTTACTCAATCTTACAAAGATGGAACCTCTTTAATATCATTTAGTAATTTAAATGAATCATTATTTGCAGAAGAAAATTTACTTTCCATAGATCTATCAAAAAAGATAATTAGACTATCAGATCTAAATTTAGATAAAAATAATATTCAACTTAACGCTCTTAAAAATATTAATAAAATCCATCTAACAAATATTACTTATGTATTTGATAAAGATAAAACATTTTTTTCAACGATATTCAAATCTCTTATTTTAAATAATATTTACTTAGATTCCATCGAGAATCTCTCCGGGATCATCCTTGCAAATAATGATCTATTGCAACTAAAGACTAAACCTAGCCAGGTAACCTTAATAACAAATGATGGATCATCCTCAAGCTTTATACCTTATGGAAGTTCAAGTTTTAATTTTAATAATTCAATCTTAGATACCAAGTTACTCCTAAAAAATAGCGAAACAAATTTGGAATTTGAGATGTTGAATTATTCAAATGGAGCATACGACTTAAAAGTTTTAGCTAAAGAAATTAGTACAAAATTATTTTTATCACTATTTCCTAAGAATCTAATAGAAATTAAAAATAATTTAGCAAATTCTCTCAAATTAGATTCACTCGATCATGTGAAGCTTTCTATTAAAAATGGTTTTTTAGATGAATCACTGAATGATTTAAATGGTTCAATTAGTTCTGTAAATTTTGATTATCAAATTAGTCCTACGCAAGTTATTAATTCAGACTTAATGGATTTAAGACTTAAAAATAGCAATATTACTATTGCTTTAGGCGAAGGTTCCTATAACTCAATTCCTTTTAAAAATGCAAAAATTCTAATAGATACCTCAGCACAAACTCTTAATTATTTTTCTGAACATTTATTATCAAATAATAATATTGAATTTGAAGGATTAGATATTACAAACTATCTTATAGAACAGAATATTAATTTGCCCTTAAGATCAATTGGGAAGGTGAGTCTTCGTAACCAAGATAATATTAACTTTACTAAGGTATTATTTCATAATCTTGGCCTGAAAATTTTTGAGGAATCTCAGATAAAAAATCTTGTTGGAGAAATATTTATAAAAAACTTCAATTCTGCATTTGGTTCAATTGAGGGCAATGGATTTGAACAAAATTTTGATGCCACTTTAATTGGTAAAGACTTATCTGCAAATCCTATATTATCTTTAAATACCCAGTTAGAAATAGATATGGAAGAAATTTTCCCTGGAACTGATTTTTTGAGAATAAAAGGAAAAGAATTATCAAAGATTCAACTATCTTATAACTCAAGTGAAGGACTAGAAATTAATATATTCACCAATTTATTTAATACAGACATTACCTCAGATATAAATTATTTTAATAAGCCCGTTGGCAACTCTTTAGATACCAAGGTTAATATTTCCAACATAAAAAAACCAAATATCCTGATAAAAAATAATCTATTTGAAACCTTATTAATCTTAGAAAAAAATAAAATTGATGGCTATTTTAAATCTGGAGATTATTTCAATGAGATTGTTAACTCAACAAAAAACTTTAATAAATTTAAAATTTATCTAGATATTCCAGAGTTGAACTTTGAAGATCTTAATTTTAATTCATTTGATGGAAATACTTCTAATTCAATGCAAATTGAATATCTTGAATTTCATTTTGATAAATTGAAATTACTTGGAAATAATTTTAATGCTCAAACAGGAAAAATTAATATTCTTGGAGATGCCACAAAGCTTACTTTAAAAGGTAATGATTTAAACGGAGAAATCTCAATTGGCAGCGATGGCTTTACTAAGATAAATCTAAAGAACTCCAAGATAAAATCATTATCTTTCCCAAAAGAATCAAGATCTGAGCAATTTACTAATATTAGATTGATAGGAGAAAATATAAATATTGAAGGAATCAAAATAGATTTATTTGATTTCTATATTTTAGAGAATTCAGAAGTTATAACAATTGATAACATAAAAGTTCAAAGCAAAATTATCAATATCGAGAAATTAGCACAAGAAGAAAAGGCATATATTAGTTACAACAAGAAAACTGATTTATATAAAGTAAAAGGCTCTTATGAGCTTAATAAGATTCCCAAAAATATTAAAAAATATCTAGGATATGATTTTGAATACCTTCAATCTAATATGAATGTTGAATGGATAAGTGCTAAGAAGCTTAATAGTCTTCAGGGTAAACTGTCTTTTCTTGTTAAAGATCTAAGACTCGAACAAGAAATGCCTAATTCTGTTTTAATAACCGCACTTGGAATTTTTAATTTAAAGAGTTTTTTCTCAACAATTTCTGATATAGATCTATCAGATGAAAATCAAAGTAACTTAAATATAAATAGGGGAGCAGGAAGCTTTATATTTATGAAAGATAGAGCTAGGATCTCAGATCCATTATTCATAGAAACTAATTTTGCAAAGATGAAGTGGATTGGTGACATACAAAAAGATAGGAAAAAAAATCTTTCTGATTTAGATTTATTTCTTGAAATGAGGCTCACTATTTCTGACAACCTCCCTTGGTATGCAGCGTTTCTGGGTGGCTTTCCAGCCGTTGCTGGCGGAATGGTTATTGGAAGCATCTTTGAAGAAGGAATTAATGATATTTCAACTATTAATTATCAAGTCAAAGGTGACATTGATGATCCTAAATTATTAAGACTAGAGTAGAAATATAGTTGCTAATCCTAAAAATGATACAAATCCAACAACATCGGTAACTGTTGTAACAACAACACTTCCAGCAATGGCTGGATCTTGTTCAAATTTTCTCAGTATCAATGGAACAAAAATACCAGCGACTACTGAACTTATAAGATTGATTATAAGTGCAGCAGCTATAAGAAGAGCCAGAGTAGAGTCGCCAAACCAGAAGAATGTACTAAATCCTATTAATATCGCCAACACAAAACCATTTAAAATTGCTACTGCTAACTCTCTTTTAAATAGCCAAGAAAGGTTTGAAGAATTTATTTGCTCTAAAGTTAAACCTCGCAAAACAATTGTTAAAGTTTGAGTAGCTGCAACGCCACCCATGCTTGCTACTATTGGCATTAAAACTGCTACAAATACAATTTTATCAATAACATCCTGAAAGATATTAATAGTCATAGCTGCAAGAAATGCAGTAAGTAAATTCATACTTAACCAAAAGACTCTACTTTTTGCAGCTCTTCCTGGAGGCTGAAAGGTATCTTCAGCAATACCTGCCATTCCTAAAAAGTTTTGATCTGCATCTTCTCTAATAACATCAACAACATCATCAATAGTTATTCGTCCGATTAATTTATTTTTATGATCTACAACTGCAGAAGAAATTAAATCGTTTCTTTCAAATAATGTAGCAACTTCTTTATCATCCTCGGAAGCATCTATTGGAATAATACTTGTATCCATAACTTCTCTAACTGTAAGACTTGGGTCTGAGGTAATTATAGTTGTAATTAATAATTCACCAACATAGAGATCATCTGAGGACACTACAAATATCTTGTCTGTATTTTCTGGAAGCTCTTTCTGAGCTCGTAAATAATTCATTACAACTTCTATAGTATGCCTTGGCCTTACGCTTATAACGTCAGTATTTAGGAGACCGCCTGCCGAATCCTCTGGGTAGATAAGAGCTTCTTCAATCCTTTGCCTGTCCCTTGAAGACATTTTACTCAGAATCATATTCATCCTATTTTCAGGAAGATGCTGAAGAATATCTACAATTTCATCAAGCTCTAAGTCAACTACAACCTCTGAAAGCTCTTCATTTGAAATCTCTAATAGAAGTTCTTGTTGAATCTCATCTCCCAAGTCAGCTAAGACATCTCCCTCATCTTCATAATCAATTAATGACCATAATAATTTTCTTTGCTTGGGAGGAGAGGACTCAAGGCAATGGGCAAGTTCTGCCGAATTCATTTTATTAAGCAATCTTTTGATTTGATTGATTGATAAGTTAGAGGACTCATCTAGAAGCCTTGTTAAGCTTTTTTCGTTTAAAGATCTATCCATTCATTGATTCTACATCAAGAAAATGGTTTTATCTTTTTCTAGAAGAAGGTATGTTTAATTTAAGACGGTATTTAGAAATTGTCCTTCTAGCAAGACTGTAACCTCTTTTATTAAGTAATAACGCTATGTCTTGATCACTAAGTTTAGACTTCTCATCGTCAATAATTTTTTTTATTATCTCCATAAGCTGAATCGGGGTCACATTTCTAGTTTTAGATACTGAGCTAATTAATAAAGATTTTAAGGGAACAACGCCCCTTGGAGTCTGAATAAATTTAGCCCGCAAAATTCGAGATATAGTTGATGGATGTAAGCCTAATTCATCAGAAATCTCTTTATTTGTTAAAGGCTTTATTTCTAATGGCTCATTTTCAAAAAAAGCATTTTGTTTTTTACAAATTATTTCTCCAACTTTTAAAACAGTTTCATTTCTCTTTTTGACTGCTCTTAAAAGCCATTTAGCATTTTGTATTTTCTCTAAGATGCTTTCGTTAGGATCTTTTTTTAATTCATGCTGGACTGAATTAATTAATTCTTGATCAATATTTATTATTGGAAATTGATCATTAATAAAGCTAACTGAATTATTAGTATTATTTTGTGTAATGATTAGATCTGGAACCACATACTGATCATGGCTATAGCTAAGGCCCGGCGCTAAATCACATCCTTTAATAAGTTTTATTGAGTTCTCTATTAATTCTTCATCAAATTCACCCAATAATTTATTTTTTACATTAAGAATATCTAAACCAGAGCTTTCAAAAAGAATAATATTAGAGATTTTAAGCAATTGAAGATCAATTTTTTTTCTTTTAAGTTGAATATAAATAGTTTCTTTTATATCTCTAAATCCAACTCCTGCTGGATCAAGTAAATGTATAACATCTGTTAAAACCTTTTCAATTTTTTTGAATGAAAACTTAAAATCTAAAAGATTCTCAATTTCATCTATTCCCTCAATCAATTCTCCTGAATCATCTAATGAATTGATAATAGATTCGGCAATTAGATAGTCATCCTTACTGAGGCTTAAATCATTTAATTGCTCTAATAAATTTTCTCTTAAAGATTGTTGAGCAACCACATCTTTTTCATATTCACTAGAAAAAAAATCATCATTTAGTTCACCCTCTAATGAATCTAACTCAATTTTTTCAAGAAAAGGGTTAATATCTATCTCTTCGTTAATCTTCTGAATTATTTCATATCTAGATAGCTGTAAAAGGTCTATTGATTTCTTAAGTTGGGGAGTGAGAGTAATTTTTTGCTTTTGAGATAATTCTCTTATCAAAGAAATGGCCATTAGCTATGAATACATTTCTCCAAGATAAACTTCACGAACTTTAGTATTTTTTATTAACTCATCGGTAGATCCCTCTGCAAGAATCTTGCCTTCACTAAGAATTAACCCTCTACTACATATTTCAAGAGCAGCACTTACATTGTGATCAGTAATAAGAATACTAATTCCTTGAGACACTAATTTATCAAGAATTTTTTTAATATCTTCAACTGCAATTGGATCTATTCCAGCAAATGGTTCATCCATCAGAATAATTTTGGGCATTGTAACTAGACACCTTGCTATTTCAACCCGTCTTCTTTGACCGCCAGAAAGCTCTCTACCTTTTTGCGTAAGGATGTTACTTAAATTGAAGTCCTCTACAATTTTATTATATTTATCTTTTAATACCTCGTCATGCTTCATAGATAACTGAGCTAATCCAAGAATATTATCCTCTACAGATAAGTTTTGAAAAATTGATGCCTCTTGAGGCAGGTAAGAGATTCCATGTCTTGATCTTAAATGCATTGGCATATTAGTTATATTCACATCATTTAAAAATATTTCACCATCCGAAGGTTGAATTAATCCAGCTATAGAATAAAAGGTTGTTGTTTTACCGGCTCCATTAGGACCAAGCAGACCAACTATTTCTGCAGAATTAATACTAAAATTAATATCTTTGATAATATTTCTATTTTTTATATTCTTAGATAATTTTCTAACACTTAAAAGGCTCATATTTAATTTAAAACTTTACCATTCTGCTGATTAAATTTAATAGAAGAAGATTTAAACTTTATTCCATCATTTTCAAAATAAGCATCACCTGATAACTCAATACTATTGTCATTAAACAAATAAATATTTTTTGCTTTGCCAGCAAATGGAGAATTAGAAGAGCTAGATGTTATTTCAGCTAAATTACCAGAGATATTTAGAACCTTGTCATTGTTATTATAAATAGCACTGTCTGCTGAAATAACAATATAGTCATTTTTAATTTTCAATTTTTTTATGAAATGAATTTCATTTTTTTCTTTTAATATTTCTATTTTTTCTGATTGAATAAAAATGTCATTGTTGCTTATATTAATTGCTAAATTAGCAGAAGCATTAAATGTAAAAATAAAAGTTAGAAATATGAGATTTTTCAATTAAACAATTCCTGATTGAAGTAAATCATGCATTGAAATTACGCCAATTGCTTGATCGGATCTAAAAACAACCAGTGTAAAAATTTTGTTATCCTCCATTACTTTTGCAGCATCTATGGCAAGATCTTTTGATTCAATTGATTTGAAGTTCGGCGTCATTACATCTTTAATAACAGTTTGATTTATATCTACCTTATTGCTAATACATCTTCTTAGATCCCCATCTGTAAATATCCCAACTATTTTATTGTTTTCTTCAACTAAAGTCATACCAAGATTCTTGTTAGTAATTTCTAAAAGAGCATTGCTTAATAAGTCGTGAGAGCTAGCTTTGGGCATATCTACCCCAGAGTGCATTACATCAGAAACTAATAAAGTAAGAGCTTTACCAAGCTTTCCAGCAGGATGTGATTTTGCAAAATCATCCTTAGTAAATCCCTTTGCTTGAAGTAGAGTGACAGCCAGAGCATCGCCAAAAGCCATAGCAGATGTAGTCGATGAAGTTGGGGCTAGATCTAAAGTGCAAGCTTCTTCGGAGGTTTTAATTTCTATATGGTTATCTGAGGCCTGTGCAATTGAAGACAAAGCATTACCTGTAACAGAAACTAATTTTTTTGAAGCTCTTTTTAAAGCAGGCAGTATAGATATAATCTCTTGAGTTTCACCTGAATTTGAGAAGAGCAAAACCATATCATCTTTTCCAATCATGCCCATATCGCCATGAGCAGCCTCAGTTGGATGAATAAAGAAAGAAGCAGTTCCTGTGCTTGATAATGTAGCAGCAATTTTTTGCGAAACATGTCCTGATTTCCCAACGCCCATTAAAATAAGCTTGCCATTCATGCTAAGGATGTCTTCACATAGTAGATTAAAGCTATCATCTAACTGATCAGATAGCTCAGAAACAACCCTTGACTCTATTTCAAAGATTTTTTTTGCAGCTTCGATATAATTAAATTTTTTCATAATTTCATATAATTTTTCTTATCTTTCAAATGATATAATAGAGCAATGTTATCCATACTGAAAAATTATTTTTTATTTATATTTATTCTTTCTTTATCTTTAGATGGTAAAGCAGAAATTAATCCTCATGAGTTTATAGACAGCAAAGCTCAAGAGATGGTTCAGGTTTTAAAAGAAAATAGTGAGCTTTTTTATACAGATAGAGACGCCTATGAAGATAAAATTAAAGTTATATTTGAACCTATTATAGATTTTAGAAGAGTTTCAGCTCTTGTAATGGGTAAAAAATATTATGTTGCTGCAACTAAAGAGCAGAGAGCTCAATTTATTGAAGTATTTAAAAATTCTCTTTTAGATACATATTCTGAAACTCTAGCTCAATGGCAAGATCAGAAAATAGTTACAGATTTTCCTGAATCTCTTGAATTTAAAAAGCAATTAAATGTTAAACAAAATCTATTTACTTCTAGCACGTTCTATCCAATTAAATATACTGTTAGAAGGGATGGCGATGAATGGAAAATAATTAATATCGTTGTTAATGGAGTTAATCTCGGACTAACATTTCGTAATCAATTCAGGGCGCTTGCAGATAGTCATGATGGAGATATGAATCAAACAATAGCATCTTGGGTCTCAGATGCCGGATTTGATGAATAAAGATATTATAAAATCAACTATTCAAGATGCTCTTCCAGAAGCAAGCCTTGAATTTATTGGTGATGATTGTAATCTTCAGCTTTTAGTAATTTCTGATGCTTTCGAGGGTATGCCTATGATCAAAAGACATAGAACTATTTTAGATTTACTAAGTGATTCATTTAAATCAGGTGAACTGCATGCTCTGAGCTTAAAAACAAAAACAAAAATGGAAAGCTGATGGAAAAACTTTTAATTAAAGGTGGAAATATTCTAAATGGAGAGATCTCTTGTTCTGGTGCAAAAAATGCAGCTTTACCAATGATAGCTGCAACCATCCTTAATGATGAAAAGGTAATATTTAAGAATCTGCCATATCTTCAAGATATAACTACTATGTTTGAGTTACTTGGTTCAATGGGCGCAGATATATCCCTAGATGAAAGTATGGATTTTTCTATTGCTTCTAATAAATTAGATGATTTAGAAGCAAGGTATGAGCTAGTAAAAACTATGCGAGCTTCAATTCTTGTTCTAGGCCCAATGGTTGCTAAGTATGGCTATGCAAAAATTGCTTTACCCGGAGGGTGTGCAATTGGCTCGCGGCCTGTAAATTTTCATTTGGATGCTTTGAAAGAGCTAGGCGCATCTATTAGTCTTGAAAATGGTTACATAGAAGCAAAAGCTGAAAAATTGATTGGTACAGATATAGTTTTTGAAGGCATTACTGTTACAGGAACGGAAAATATAATGATGGCGGCATGCTTGGCAGAAGGCAGAACCACATTAAAAAACGTAGCAATGGAGCCTGAAATATCAGATTTAGCAGACTTGTTAAATAAAATGGGAGCCAAAGTTCATGGCGCTGGAACTGATGTTATAACAATTGATGGAGTTGATTCACTTTACTCAACAACCTACACAATTCCTGCAGATAGGATTGAGGCTGGAACATATTTAGTGGCTGCTGCAATTACTGGCGGTAAAATTAAAATTAATTCTATTCAGCCTGAAAGGCTTAATAATGTAATCGAAAGATTAAAAATGTCTGGAGCCATTATTGAGGTCGAAGCTAACAGCATAAGTCTTGACATGCAAAAGAGAAGACCTTTACCTGTAGATATTTCAACATCGCCATTCCCAGGATTTCCTACAGATATGCAAGCTCAATTTTCAGTTCTAAATGCATTAGCTGATGGAAATTCAATCGTCCAAGAAAATGTTTTTGAAAATAGATTCATGCATGTTCAAGAATTGAATAGGATGGGATGTAATATTTCCACACAAGGCAATATCGCAACCATCACTGGCGTTAATGAAATATCTGGTGCCCAAGTTATGGCTACTGATTTAAGAGCCTCAGCGAGCCTTATTCTTGCAGGGCTGGTTGCCGAAGGAGAAACAGTAGTAGATAGAATTTATCACATAGATAGGGGATACGAGAGAATAGAAGAAAAGTTATCCTACCTTGGGGCAGATATCACCAGACTTCCTAGTTAATTGGCTGAGTTTTAATTGATAATAGTAATTTATTTGAATTATCTGTATTTAAAACTTCTAAATCTATATTATCTCCTGGGAATGCAAGCTTTAATGCCTGAGTTAAGTTATTCCAAGACCCCGCTCCATTATTTATGCTTGTTATAAGGTCGCCCTTAACAACACCAGCTTCAATTAATGGCCCACTATCACCTATCTCAATGATTTCAAGAGCAAGTGATTGATTGTTACTAGAAAGTCTAATGGGTCTTACTCTAAAATTACCAATCCAGGCATTTCTTACTTTTCCATATTTAATTAACTCCGAGGCAGCTTGAAAAACTTTTTCTGAAGGGATTGCAAAACCTAAACCTTCATATGATCCGGATTGCGAATATATCTTTGTATTAATTCCTACTAAGTAGCCTTCTTCGTTTACAAGAGCTCCGCCAGAATTACCTGGATTAATAGCAGCATCAGTTTGAATTAATTCAAGATAGGGATTTCCATAATCTCTTCCAGTCGCACTTATAATTCCGCTAGTTACAGAAAGCCCAATATTATAAGGATTTCCGATAGCAAGTACCTTATCTCCAATTCTAACATCAGCACTGTTGCCAACTTCTATTGGCAACATTTCAAATGCAACATCTGTTTTAATGACTGCAATATCTGAATCAATATCCTTACCAACTAAAACTCCTTCGCTCATCTCACCATTTGTATGACCTATTATTATTTTTCCATTTGGAATTAGTAAGTGGCTGTTGGTAACAATATGACCTTCTTCTGAAATTACAACACCTGAACCAATATTTTTTGTGTTTGCATATCTACTTCTTTGATATGAATTTCTTAAAGCATTTGTGTTATTTGAGGTGTATATAGTAACCACAGAAGAGATTGCCTTCTCTGATGCCAAAACAAATTTATTATCATTCTGATTGGAAAATTGTAATAATACCAACCCAGCAATCACTAATAACAATAAAACATAAATAATTTTTTCTTTTTGCATAATGCCTATTTACGATAATATTCTAAAAAAACTTACTTCTAAAGATATCACTTTAGATAGATCTCAGCTTGATTTTATTGATATTTTTAATAAGCACAAGCCAAAGAAGTCCAGACTATTTTTTACTTTATCAAAAAATATCATCAAAGGTTTCTACTTATGGGGTGAAGTTGGAAGAGGGAAGACCCTTTTACTTAATTCTATTTATGATGAATTAGAATTTAAAAAAGCAAAATTTCATTACATTGATTTTATGCAATCAATTCATAAAAATTTAAAAGAACTTTCAGGCAAAAAAAATCCACTAGATTTAATTGCTGACTCTTTAGCTGCTGATTATGAAGTAGTTTTTATAGATGAGTTTCAAGTAGAAGATGTTGCAGACGCAATGCTTATTACGAATTTATTCAAAAAACTCTTTGAAAAAGATATTTATTTTCTTTTATCTTCAAATGCTCATCCAACAAACTTATATCTTGATGGTCTACAAAGACAAAAATTTATTTCAGCTATAAATTTAATGGAGAAGCATCTTAATATTCATAAACTTGATGGTGATAAGGATTATAGAATTTCACTAATCTCACAATTTGAAAAAAATAATGATTCAGGCCTGTTTGATAAAAAGAAAATAAAAGATTTTATATCATCAACATTTGATTGCGATGAGTTTTCAGATCAAATTGAGATAAATAATAGAAATTTTAGTTGTAACGGTTTTAATAATTCATTTTTATGGATTAGCTTTAATAAATTTTTCCACGAACCATCAAGTGCAAAGGATTATATTGAAATATGCAAAAAATATGACTGGATTCTAATTAATGAATTTAGCGCATGTGGTGATGATGAGGCTGATAGAGTCAGAAGGTTTATTAGTTTTATAGACGTTGCATATAAAGAAAATACTAAGGTAAAGTTTTTTAATGAAGGCATAAATCCAGACAATTTATATATTGGAAAGAAATTTCAATACCTCTGGGAGAGATCACAAAGCAGAATCAATGAAATGAAAAGTAAAAAATATTTACTAAATTCAGGGAAAAATTAATTTAAATATATTAAAATATTGCTAATTATTTCCGTAAACATTAATATTGCCGTCTTATAACTTGGGTCACATGAAAACATTTGCATTAAAAAAAGAAGAAGTACAAAGAGAATGGTTTGTTATTGACGTAACAGACAAAGTTCTAGGAAGAGTTGCAACAAAGATTGCAGATAGAATTCGTGGCAAAGATAAGCCAACATTTACACCTCATACCGATGGTGGAGACTATGTTGTAGTTATAAATGCAGAAAAAATTAAAGTTACAGGCTCTAAATTTGAAGATAAAAAATACTATACCCATTCTTTATATCCTGGCGGATTAAAAACAAGAACTTTTAGAGAACTTAACGAAACAAGACCAGAAAAGATTATTGAAGAGGCAGTTAAAGGCATGCTTCCAAAAAATAAACTAGGAAAACAGATGTTCAAAAAATTAAAAGTTTTTAGTGGGTCAGAGCATGAACACGAATCACAACAGCCTCAGGTTTGGGAACCAAAAATATGAAATCAGAAATGCATTATGCAACTGGAAGAAGAAAAACTTCTTCTGCAAGAATATATTTAACAAAAGGCAAAGGTGCTATTACCGTTAATGATCGCGCCCTAGATGTTTACTTTGGAAGAAAGGTAGCACAAATGCTAGTTATGCAACCCCTAGAGCTAACTGAGTCAGTAGAAAAATTTGACATCAAAGTAATGGTTAAAGGTGGTGGTAGTTTTGGACAGGCTGGAGCAATTAGACATGGTATTTCAAGAGCTTTAATTTCTTATGATGAAGAATTAAGACCTCAACTTAAATCTGCTGGACTTTTAACTAGAGATCCTAGAAAAGTTGAAAGAAAGAAACCAGGTTTAGTAAAAGCAAGGAAAAGCAAACAGTTTTCAAAACGTTAATAATTTTTCAAAAGTTATTCACTTTTTAACTTTAGGAGAAGACAATAAACTCACGAAGAAAAGTATTGATTGGTCTTACCTCAGCATTTGGTGCTGCAGGTGTTCCTTTCGCTGCTACACCATTTATCGCATCATGGAATCCTAGTGCAAAAGCTAAAGCTGTTGGAGCCCCTGTTAAAGTAGATGTAACTAAAATTGATCCAGGTCAACAAATACAAATTGGATGGAGAAAACAACCAGTCTTTGTTATTAGACACTCTCAAGAGGCTATCAAGAATTTAGAATCTAGCCTCTCGAAACTTGCTGATCCTAATTCCGAGGCAATAGAAGAGCCATATAGAAATATGAATCCTACTAGATCTAAAAGTCCAGAATATACTGTTCTAGTTGGTGTCTGTACCCACTTAGGATGTTCACCTAAATTTTTTCCTGAAGTTGAACCTAAATCTTGGGATGCTTCATGGACTGGCGGATATTTCTGCCCATGTCATGGGTCAATGTTTGATTTGGTTGGTAGAGTTTTTAAGGGAGTTCCAGCTCCTACAAACCTCAAAGTTCCACCTCATAATTTTAAAGGAAATATACTAACCATTGGTGAAGATGAGGAGATGTCTTAATGGCAGACAATATAGCAAAAGTATTTAATTGGGTTAATCATAGGCTGCCGATTCAAAATACCTATGAAAGACATTTATCTAAACATCCTGTTCCTAAAAAAGTTAATTTTTGGTATCTTTTTGGCGCATTAGCAGCTGTTGTTTTAATAATACAAATAGTTTCAGGTATATGGCTAATCATGCTTTATACACCAGGAGAGGCAGCATTTTCTTCCATAGAATATATGATGAGAGATGTAGATTATGGCTGGGCTATTAGATATATGCATACTACAGGTGCATCTATGTTCTTTGCTGTTGTTTATCTTCATATGTTTAGAGGATTGCTATACGGCTCTTACCAGAAGCCTAAAGAGCTTGTTTGGATTTTTGGTTGCACTATTTATCTTGCCATGATGGCTGAAGGGTTTTTAGGCTATGTATTACCTTATGGTCAAATGTCTTACTGGGGTGCTCAAGTTATTATTTCTCTATTTGGTGCATTGCCATATATCGGAGAATCTTTAGAATTATGGATTCGTGGTGATTATTATATTTCTGGCATAACTGTTAATAGATTCTTTGCTCTTCATGTAGTTGCACTTCCCTTAGTTTTAATTGCTCTTGTATTTCTTCACTTAATAGCACTTCATGAAGTGGGCGCTGGTAATCCAGAAGGTGTTGATATTGAGGCTCATACTGACGAAGACGGAGTTCCTTTAGATAGTGTTCCTTTTTTCCCATATAAAGTTCTTAATGCTCTTGTTGGAATTGGCGTCTTCATGACCGTATTTGCAATTATTATGTTCTTCTTTCCAGAAGGCGGTGGATATTTCATTGAATATGCAAATTATGAAGAAGCAAACCCACTAGTTACCCCAGATCATATTGCTCCTGTTTGGTACTATTCTCCTTACTATTCTATTTTAAGAGCCGTTCCAGACAAACTTGGAGGCTTTGCTGCTATGGGAGCTGCAGTGGCAATATTCTTTGTCGTGCCATGGCTAGATAGAAGTAAGGTTGCATCTATTAGATATAAAGGAATTCTTAGTAAGATCGCTTTAGTCTTATTTGGGATAAGCTTTCTAACTTTAGGTTACCTTGGAACAGTAAGTGTTACTGAGCATAGAAAAACAATGGGTGTGATTTGTACCTTTATCTATTTCAGTTATTTCTTATTGATGCCAATCTATACAAGCATTGAGAAAACAAAGCCTGTACCAGATAGACTATGATCAGCATAAAAAAACTACCTATTAAACAAGTATCGATGCAAGGATTTCTTTTTTTATTTATCTTTTTCATATACTTTAATTTAGAAGCTGCAGAAGGGGCGCCATGCAAAGATTACGGTGAATGTGATGAATTTAAGCATTCCCTCAAAGATATGTCTTCTCTTCAAAGCGGAGCCTCAACTTTCTTAACTTATTGTTACGGCTGTCATTCTCTAGAATATTCTAGATGGAATAGAGTTGCTAAAGATTTACAAATACCCGAAGAGATTTTTTTTGATAATTTAATCTTTGATCCTTCTATTAAGCCAGGAGATTTAATGGCTGGTTCTATGTCAAAGGAAGAGTCCGCAGAATGGTTTGGAGTTGCACCACCTGATCTAACGCTTGTTACTAGATTGCATGGCTCAGACTGGGTTTATACGTATTTAAGAACATTTTATGAAGACTCTTCAAAGCAATATGGAGTAAATAATTTAGTTTATCCAGGAGCCGCAATGCCTAACGTTCTAGCAGCACTTCAAGGTAATCAACAACTAACTTGCAAGCAAGTTCCAATTATTGCTAATAATGGTGGTGAGAAAAGAGACAATTCTGGCAATCCAGTAACTAAAGAAAAGTGCGGGTTTTTGAATGTAGAAGAAGGAACAGGATCTCTAAATCAAGAGGAGTTCGACCTTCTTATATATGACTTAACTAATTTTTTAACTTATGTGGGAGATCCTGATAAGGTTGAGCGTGAAAGAATAGGCTGGTATGTGGTATTCTTCTTCATTATTTTTACAACTCTTTCATCTCTTTTATACAGAGAATACCAAAAAGACTATCATTAGGAAAAATACAATATGATTTTATATTCAGACAGAGACGACCATTACAGCCAAAGAGTAAGAATAGTTCTTGCTGAAAAAGATATAACTTGCGAAATCAGAGAATCCTCTTTAGAGGAAACATCTGAAGAAATTCTATCAATCAACCCATATCACAAACTTCCCATATTAGTTGATAGAGAACTTGGGCTTTATGATACCGGTGTAATGATGGAGTATTTAGATGAAAGGTTTCCTCATCCACCTTTGCTTCCTGTGTACCCAGTTGCTCGAGCGAACTGCAGAACATTGATGTTAAGAATTGATAAAGAGTGGTGTCCGATGGTAGATACATTAATTGAAAAGAAATTATCTGATAAAGAGTTAATTAAAGTCAGAGAAGAATTACTTCATGAGATAGCTTCCATAGCATCAACTTTTAAAGAATTTCAATTTTTTATGAGTGATGAGTTTTCTCTAGTTGATTGTTGTTTTGGGCCTATTCTTTGGAGACTTCCATCTATTGGAATTAATCTTCCTGTAAATAGACATCTAAAACCTTTACTCGATTATCAAAAAAGAATTTTTGAAAGACCTGGATTTCTTGACAGCTTATCTCCATTAGAAAGAGATCTTAGGGAAGAGTAAAAATACCCTCAGAATTTATTCTCTTAAGAGGCAGTTTTCTTGAAATACATTTGCCTTCCCTTAAATGTAAAATTCCACTTCTTCCATTTACAACGGCTTCTTTAATTCCATTTTGTGACAGGTAAGAAGTTAAAAGTAAATCATAAAGATTATCAAAAATTAACCTATCTTTTATAGAAGCATTTTTTTTAAATTGATCTAAAAAAATATCATCACCAAAATGATTTGGAGCAGGCATTATTAATGATTCAAAATCAACAATCCCATTTATGTTATTAACGCTCTCAATCAAGTTACTTGAAGCATAAGAATTAATACCAATTGAGTAGTTATACCTAAATGCTGGCACAAGCCCCTTTGCATTTTTATAAGACATTAAAAAATAAATATTTTTAATATCCTCACGAACTCTTGGAATATTATTAATTTTTACATTAGGAAGTAAAGCATTAATTCTTTTATATCTTTCCGAGCTGTCTGATACCCCTAAGACATTAGAAGCAAATTGCTCATATCCTTCATCAGAAAATAATACAGATCTAAGATTGCTAAAATTACTGTTTAATCTTCTTTCCTGGCCTTTAAAAGTATTTTCGTAAATAACAAGAGTTTCCGTTCCATCAAATACACTGTCACTAAAAATAACTGCCTCAATAGAACTTAATTGATCATCCTGAAATGAATTACAGAATCCTGGCAGTGCTTCATTTAAAATATTTTTGCTTATAATATTTTTAGCATTATTTATAAAAATTAAATTAAATTCTGTATCTATATTGATAGATGCTTGTATTAAAATCTTTTTATACTTCTCATCTATCTTAATTGTAAGATTTGTAGCCTGCCTGCCTTGCAATTTTTTAGTGTTTCTTAATATGCCTTCAATAATATTCTTTCCATAGGGAGATAAATTATCTGAGACATCTTCTATTACCTTATAAGTCTTATTAATATCAAGCGATTCATATTTCAGCAATTCAAGAATTAAGTCTCTATCAATTCTAGATTTTTCTTTATTAAGCTCATTTTCAAAAAAGAGATCATCCGCAGCAAGAAGCTCAGGAAAATCCTTTTGTTTTTGATCTTCATTTAATTTAAAACCATTATTTGAGGATGTAGCGCAACTATTTAGTAGCATTATTGCTAAAATAAAAGAGAATTTTGTATGCAGTGAGTTTTTTTTCAAAAGAGAGTTTATGTTAAATTTTATATGTAGTCCTATTGGTAATTTAAATGATATCTCTATGAGGTCAATAAGTCTCCTAGAGGTAGCAGATTTTATTTATGCTGAAGATACTAGAAACACAAATAAATTGCTAACCAAATTTAACATTAATAAAAAATCTAAATCGTTTCATGAACATAATGAAATAAAAATTACTCCAGCGATTATTGAACAACTTAATGCTGGCTTTGAAATAGCTATAATTTCTGATGCTGGAGCTCCATGCATTTCTGATCCTGGATATTTCTTATCTCAAGAATGCATTAAAAATAATATAGAATTTACTGTATTACCAGGCCCATCATCTGTAATTAATGCATTAATCTTATCTGGACTTCCTTCAAATGCATTTAGTTTTAAAGGATTTTTTCCAAGAAAAAGAAATGCACAAATAGAAATGATGCAGTATTTATCAAGAGTGAACGAAACAGTGGTTTTTTTTGAATCGGCAAAAAGAATAAAATCCTCAGTATCTATTTTTGCTGAATATTTATCCTTAAATAGAAAAGTTATTTTATGTAGAGAAATGACAAAAAAATATGAAGAAACTATCAGAGATTCTTTGCAAGATTTACAAGCTAAAATTGAAAACGATGAAATTACTTTGAAAGGAGAGTTTGTAATTGTTATCGAGGGTACTGAAGAAAATACTTTTGATTTAAATTTCAGTAATAAAATTAAAGAATTATATTTAGAGCATTTACCTGCCAAAGATGCAGCTAAATTAATTTCAGCTTTATCAAATCAAAGTAAAAGAGAAGTTTATAAGTGGCTGATAGATAAATAAATGACTATAATCTCAGCCGAGTTGGTCAGATGATCGCTAAAATTTATTTTAGAGGAAAGTCCGGACTTCATAGAGCAGGGCGCCAGGTAACTCCTGGGAGGCGTAAGCCTACGGATAGTGCAGCAGAAAATATACCGCCAATTTTATTGGTAAGGGTGAAAAGGTGCGGTAAGAGCGCACCGCTTAAATGGTAACATTTGAGGCATTGTAAACCCCAGCCCGAAGCAAGACCAAATAGAAATCCTTAGGCTGCTCGTTTAGGATTTGGGTAGGTTGCTAGAGCATTGTGGTGACACATTGCCAAGATAGATGATCATCTTTTACAGAATCCGGCTTACAGACCAACTCATTTTTTTAAATATATTAAAAAAAGTGTGTGAAAGTGTGTAAAAAATGTTATAAAGTGTGTTAATTAATTAAATAGTTAACAACTTTTATGTTTGGATACAATACGATATCTATAGATCAAAAGAACAGGTTCTCAATACCTGCTAAATATCGTGCTGATTTCTTAGAAACTAACGAATCAGAAGTTATAGTCACTAAAGATCCTCAATATCCCTCTTTAAAATTATACAAAGGTTCTGAGTGGCAGATAATTTCAACTAAACTTCAATCATTACAAGGATTAGATCCGATTGTAAGGAATTTACAATGGACTATATTAGGTAATGCAAGTGTTACAGATTTTGATCCAAGTGGCAGAATGCTAATTCTTCTTCCCGAAGACCTCAGAAATTATGCCCAGTTAGATAATAATAATAAGATTTCATTTATTGGTATGGGTAATAAATTTGAAATTTGGAATACAGAGAATTGGAATTTACGACAAACCGGAGGAACTTTAGCTACAGAAATTTTAGATGTTGTTCTTCCAACAAGCATAAAAGAAATGTCTTTTTAAAAAGGGGATAGGTATGAACTGGGAAGTAGTAGATCAACATAATCAACAAGCCAGAATAAAAGTAATTGGAGTTGGAGGAGCTGGCGGAAACGCAGTCATCCATATGATTAACCATGATATTCAAGGTGTTGATTTTATATGTGCTAATACCGATACACAGGCTCTTGCAAGAGCAGATGGAGCTATATCACTAAAATTAGGTAGTAACCTTACAAAAGGCTTAGGTGCTGGAGCAAATCCTGAAGTTGGCCGCCAAGCTGCAGAGGGAGACAGAGAAGCAATTCAGGAACTCCTAGGTGATGCTGATATGATTTTTATAACGGCTGGCATGGGAGGAGGGACTGGAACTGGTGCTGCTCCTGTAGTCGCATCAATTGCTAAAGAAATGGGTGCATTAACTGTAGCCGTTGTAACAAAGCCTTTTAAGTTTGAAGGTAAAAGAAGAATGAGTTCCGCTGAACAAGGCTTAGCTGCATTAGTTGAAGAAGTTGATAGCCTTATAACAATCCCAAATCAAAGACTTATTGAAGTCCTTGGAGGCAATACAACAATGACTGATGCATTTGCTAAAGCAGATGACGTTTTAAAGGGAGCAGTTCAAGGAATATCAGACATCATCATGAAAGATGGTCTCATAAATGTTGATTTCAATGATGTAAGAACAGTTATGTCTGAAAAAGGAATAGCAATGATGGGCACTGGAAGATCTAGTGGCAAAGATAGAGCTTCTGAAGCAGCATCTCAAGCTGTAGGAAGTGAATTACTTGAAGATATCGATTTAAAAGATGCTAGAGGAGTTCTAGTTAATATCACTGGGAAAGAGCCAACTTTAAATGATTACGAAGAAGTAAGTAATATTGTTGAAGAGTTTACAGCTGAAGATGCTTATGTAATTTACGGAACAGTAATTGATAAGGATATTGATGATGACTTATTGGTAACTATTGTTGCCACTGGTGTTAATCAAAAAGCTCCAACATTAGCAGTAGATAATAAAAGAAGCGCTTCTATAAAACTAAATCCGGTAGGACTTGGTAAAGAAGTTCAAGTTAATACAAGTCAAGAAGTTGGCACATCGTCTGCAGAGGCATTAGATTTCCTTGATGTGCCGACTTTTATGCGAAAACAAGTAGACTAAAATGCTCCATTTTCCAGTATTACTGGAAGAATCTATTAGTTTTCTAGTTGATAATAAAAGTGGCTCATTCCTAGATTGCACATTTGGGAGAGGCGGCCATTCTAAATCTATTTTAAACACAATCACTGATCAAGGTGAACTCACAGCTTTTGACAAAGATCCTGATGCTATTGAATATGCAAATAATTCAATTGAAGACCCTAGATTTAAAATTATTCATAAATCATTTAACGAAATAGACTCAATCTTTAAAGCTAGATCTCTTGATGGGATATTGTTTGATCTGGGAACTTGCTCAACTCATTTCGACGATAAGTCCAGAGGGTTTAGTTTTCAAGATACCGGTCCATTGGATATGAGATTTAATTTTAATACCGGTTATCCTGTTTCTGAATGGATAAATACAACAAGTGAAAAAGATTTAGTGGATGTTTTATTTAAATATGGTCAAGAAAAAAATGCTCGATCTATAGCAAAAGCAATTTGTATAACAAGAAGAGAATCAGTTATAGAGACAACGTCTCAACTAGCAGATATTATCGTATCCGTTTCTTCAAAGAAATATACAAAGATTCATCCGGCTACAAAGTCCTTTCAAGCATTTAGAATTTTTATAAATAATGAGTTAGAGGAATTAGAGCAAGCTCTTGAAAAATCTAAGCAACTAATCAAGATAGGTGGAAAAATTGTTGTTATTTCATTTCACTCTCTTGAAGATTCAATTGTTAAAAATTCTTTTAAAACTAAGATCCAAGCATTTCCAAAAGAAATACCTATTAATCCAATTATTACGAAAGAATTTGACTGCATTGCAAGAAAAATAAGACCATCATCAGATGAGATTAGTAAAAACAAGCGCTCTAGAAGTGCAATTATGAGGGTTTTTAAGAAACTTCCATGAAATTGAGCAATATTCTAATTTTTTCTATTCAAATATCCTTAATATTGTTTTTATCATTTGAGCAAATAAAAGTTAGGTGGGAGATAAGTATTTTATACGGCAACCAAGACAAAATTAATCTTGAGTATCAAAATCTCAAAGAAGAAGAATATAAACTTAAAACAGAAGTTTACTTTTTAAATTCCCCAGCAAGAGTTGAAAAATATGCCAAAGAAAAACTTTTTATGCAAAAAGTAAAACCTAAAATTATAAAGATAGAAAAATGAAGAAATTAAACTATTTTAATTGGAGATTTTTTCTTATTATGATTTTTTTAATTGCTTCTGTAATAGCAATTTTTATAAGAGTTATTTACCTTCAAATTGATAAAGAAAACTTTTTAAAAAATTGGGGACAAAATCAACATATTGCATACAGAGAAGTTCCTTCAATAAGAGGAACTATTTATGATCGAAATAATATACCTCTTGCCATTTCGTTAACTCATTATGATTTATATGCTTTAAGAAATTTTAGTAAAGATGATTATGTAAAGTTACAAAATATAATTAACATCGATACTTCTTTTGAAAAGATAGCTGCAAAGAATAAGAAAATCTTGATTCAAAAAAGTCTACCCCCCGATGTAATCAATTTAATTAAAAACTCTTCCTTACATCATTATGAGATAGAAATAAGATTTTCAAGACATTATCCTCTTGCAGATCAAATTGCACCTTTAGTAGGCTTTTCAGGAAAGGATAATTATGGTCTTGAGGGGATCGAAAAGAGTTATAACTCATTACTATCAGGACAAGATGGAAGAGAAAAGTACTATAAAAATAGAAAAGGTGAGATTATTTCAAAAGCTATTAGTACTAAAATTCAAGAACCAGGCCATGATCTTCATCTTACTATTGATAGCAATATCCAATTTTTTACTTATAAAAAGTTAGCAGAAGCAATCGAGGAAACTAAAGCTAAAAGTGGCACAGCAATTGTTTTGGATAATACAAGTGGTGAAATTTTAGCAATGGCTAGCTATCCTTCATACAATCCTAATAACCCCAATAGAAAGCCTCAAAAAAATGGTGCACTTCTTGATAAATATGAACCAGGATCTGTTTTAAAACCAATTGCTATGGCTAAGGCCATTGATATGGAGCTAATTAATATAGATGACTCTTTTGATACCTCACCTGGATATATTTCTTTAAATAATTATTCTATTAGTGATTATAAAAATCATGGAGTTTTAAAAGCATATGAAATTATTACTTACTCAAGTCAGGTTGGAGCATCTAAGGTCGCCTTAATGCTTGGTGCGGATAATATTATTTCAACATACAAAAAATTTGGTTTCAGTAAGCCAATTAATGTTAATTTTCCATCTGCAACATTTGGACAAATTAATAATAGAGAAAATATGTCAGATATAGAAATTGCTAATCTTGGGTTTGGCTATGGTCTTGATGCCAGTCCATTTCAAATTGCATCAGCTTTTTCAGTCTTTGCAAATGAAGGCATTTATAAGGAATTCACATTAATCATGAATGATGAATATAAATATGAAGAAAGAGTTATCTCCAAAGAAACAGCAAATAAAATATTATTTTCTTTAAAAGATGTTGTTGAGAACGGATCAGGCAGAAAAGCAAAAGTATCAGGGTTTAATATAGGCGGCAAGACAGGAACATCTCATAAGAGTGAAAAGGGAGGCGGATATGCAAAAAGTATTTATACAGCATCATTCGCAGGCATAGCGCCACTAGAGAGTAAAGACCTAACTATTTTTGTTTCCATTTATCAACCTGGCTTAAATGCATACACAGGCGGAGATATTGCAGCACCTTTGTTCTCAGAAATTGCTTCTGATACGCTTAATTATTTAGGATATTTTGAGAGTGAATGAATTAGAGAAAATATTAGGTATAACTTTTCCAAATAATACAGTTATTACCAATGCAACCAATACAACAAAAAAAGTTAAGAAGAATTCTATTTTTTTTGGTCTGCAAGGAACTAAAGTTCATGGGAGCAAATATATAGAAGAAGCCATGAGTCTTGGAGCCTCAATCTCTATTCATAATGATCCAAATTATAAATCTAATAAAGATAATGTTTTTTATATAAAAGATTTAGTAAAAAGAATAGATATGTTTACTAATAACGAATTTGACCAAAAAACTAGAATTTATTACTTCTTAGAGCATTTCTATGAAATGCAAAATACAAATAATCACAGTATTAGAGCTTTCACTGGAACAAATGGTAAAACTTCTTCAGCCTATTTATGTCATCAACTTTTATTAAGCAGAGGAATAGATTCCATTTATATTGGAACTATAGGTGTTCAGTTAAATAATAAAAAGATAAATAATTCAATTTTTAAAAAAACTACACCCGATATTTTTGAGTTTTTTGAAATATTAAATACGCTTAAAGTAAGAAATAATATAAATATATGTATTGAAATTTCATCTCATGCTCTTGATCAGGGAAGGCTAAATGATTTAAGTTTTCTTACCTCATGTATATTAAATATAGGCAAGGATCATTTGGATTATCATAAAAATATTGAAGATTATACGAAAACTAAATTATCTATTTTTAATACAATTTCTCTTCTAAAACTTATTAATGCAGATTTAAACCCAATAGCTATGCATAAAGAAAAAGACTTAACATCGATAAGTAATTCAAATGAATTAGCGAATGTATATTATAAAATAATTGAATCTGGGGTTGATGGAACTTTATTCGAAGTTAAAACAAGTTCTGAAATATTCTCATCACATGATTCTGTTAGAAGAACGTATAGGTTTTGTTGCAAATTATTTTTGGATTTTAATATCAATAATCTTATTTTTGCTATTGAATCTGCTGGATATGAAACATTTTCAGAAGAGAATGTTAATAATTTAAATTTTTTAACTCTTCCAAAAGGTAGAACAGAACTTATACCTAACATATCTGCAAATGTAATTATTGATTATGCGCATAATGAAGAGGGTTTTAAGTTTTTTTTAACATCTATAAAAAATTACTTTACAAGTATAGTAATAGTCTTTGGTTGCGGAGGAGATAGGGATAAACAGAAGAGACCAGAGATGCTTAATATTGCTATCAAAAATGCTAGAGAAGTGATATTTACATCAGATAATTCAAGAAGTGAAGATTTTAAAGCAATTTCTGCAGATTCATTAAAAGGAAATGACGAAAAAAAAGTTAAAGTTATAGAAGATAGAAAAGAAGCAATAATACATGGAAGTAGTTTAATCCGTGATGATGATTGTTTGGTTATCCTTGGAAAAGGCCATGAGCAAACGCAAGAAATTAACGGTAAAACATTTCATTTCAGTGATCATGAGGTAGTTAATGAAATTTATAAGTAATTCTAATGACTTATCAAAATTTCTTGAAAAGTCTATAAAAAAGAATATAAAAATAAAATCAATTTCTACTGATACGCGGACTTTAAAAAAAGATTCTTTATTTGTAGCTATAAGAGGCAACATCTTTGATGGAAATGACTATGTTGAGGACGCTCTTAAGAAAGGATCATGCCTTGTAATAACTGACAACAAAAAATTTAAAGACTCAAAGAATAAAAAAGTTATTTACGTAAATAGTTCACTTCTAGCTTTAAAAAAAATAACGAAAAATATTATTAAGCACTATGAAGGTAATATTATTGGAATTACTGGAAGCAATGGAAAGACGACTACTACAAAAATAATTGCTAACTCACTAAAGAGCTGTTCAAGCACTCTAAAGAATTTTAATAATGAGATTGGAATGCCATTAAGCATATTAAATGCTAATCCTAAATCAAAAAATCTTGTTATTGAAATGGGCGCAGCAAAGCCAAAAGACATTCATTATTTAAGCTCAATTCTAAAACCTAATGTTGGACTTATTACTAATATTGGTAACTCCCATTTAGAAAATTTAATAAATACTCAAGGAGTGTTAAATGTTAAATCAGAATTAGTACCAAATATTAAACATAACGGTTTTCTAGTGGTGCCAAACGAGAATCTTAAACATTTAAAATTTTGGCGCAACATAAGAAGTGATATTCATATTAGAACATTTGGACTTAAATCAAATGCAGATTTTTATCCAAGAAATATTGTCATGGATTCAAATAAAACAGAATTTAAAATTTGTTCTAAAAAATACAATTTAACAATTCCAATTTCAACAACTTTACTAGGTGATCATAATATAAAAAATATTTTAGCTGCCTTTACTGTTAGCTATTGTATTAATAATACTGAAGAAGCTTTTCTCAATGGAATTAAGAAATTATTAGTTAATGATATGAGACAAAAAAAATCTAAATGGATAAGAGGTTCTCTCCTAATTGATGATACTTATAATGCAAATCCTGAATCTGTTAAAAAATCTATAGATCTAACTAAAAACTTCAACAGTCAAAGAACTGTTTTTATCTTAGGAGATATGAAAGAACTTGGCAGATATAGAAAGAAGCTCCATAAAGAAGTTGGTGCTTATGCAAAGAAACAAAAAGTAGATTTATTTATAGGTTTTGGTGATTTAACGCGCTTTTCTGTAGATGCTTTTGGTAAAAATGGGTTTTTCTTTAGTGATAAAGAACAAATGCACGAATTTTTAGTTAATAATATTGAAAGAAAAGATTTAGTAATTCTAAAAGGCTCAAGGGGAATGCAAATGGAACAATTCATCAATACTCAAAGAGGAGATTCCTAGATGTTTGAGTATTTAGGAACAGTTTTAGTAGATTTTGATCCAGGCTTTGATATTTTAAGATATCTTACTGTTAGAACAATTGGCGGCACCGTTACCGCACTTCTTATATCTATTTTATTGGGTCCTTTAGTTATAAATCTTTTAAAGAGATTTCAGTTTGAACAACATGTCAGAGTTGATGGACCTAAAAGTCATTATAAAAAAACTGGTACTCCCACCATGGGGGGATTGCTTATTCTAATGTCACTTGTAATATCAACATTACTATGGGCTGATTTAAGTAATCGTTACATATGGGTAGTTCTTTTTGTGACTATCTCATTTGGTGTTGTTGGATTTTTAGATGACTTCATTAAAATTAAATCAAAGAGCTCTGATGGATTATCAAGTAAACAAAAAATCATCCTTCAAAGTTTATTTGCTTTTATTGCAACTACGTTTCTGTATTTCTCTGCTGAGACGTCACCTGAAACTGCTTTTATTGTTCCTTTTTATAAAGATCTCTTGATAAGCATGAGTCCATTTTTATTTATATTTTTAGGTTCTTTTGTTGTTGTTGGATCATCCAACGCAGTTAATCTAACAGATGGCTTAGATGGGTTGGCAATATTACCGACAATACTTATAGCAGGGGCTTTAGGGTTAATTGCTTATGGGATGGGAAATATCTTAATCGCAGATTATCTTTACTTGCCTCATTTAGAAATATCTGGGGAATTAGTTGTGTTCTGTGGTGCCTTGATAGGCTCTGGTATAGGATTTTTATGGTACAACACTTATCCAGCGCAGATTTTTATGGGAGATGTAGGCTCGCTTACTTTAGGAGCCATTCTTGGAACAATTGCAGTAATATTAAGACATGAATTAGTCTTTGCAATAATGGCTGGAGTCTTTGTTATGGAAACCTTAAGTGTTGCCATTCAAGTTATATCTTTTAAATTAAGAGGAAAAAGAGTTTTTTTAATGGCGCCAATTCACCACCACTTTGAATTGAAAGGCTGGGAAGAGCCTAAAATAATTGTTAGGTTCTGGATCATAACTATTATTTTAATTTTAGTTGCTTTAGCAACATTAAAAATTAGGTAAATACCAAGCTTTGTGAAGTCTTTAATATATGGCTACGGGATTACTGGAAAATCAATAGAAAGATATCTCATAAAAAATAATATTGATTATAAAATATATGATGATAATAAGGATCTTTATACATCAGATCAATTTACCAATAATCTCAAAGATAATTGGGATGTCATATACTGCAGCCCTGGTATTAATAAAGCAGATTTTACAAAACTAAAATTCATTGCTAAAGAAGATGTTTTAACCGATTTAGATGTATTTATGGCGGAAGATACTTCTATAAAAATTGGCATAACTGGCACTAATAGAAAAAGTACAACTTGTTTTCATCTTCATCAACTTTTAAGTAAAGATTATGCTGTAAATTTAATAGGTAATATTGGAGAGCCTGTTCTAGATTACTTAAACTCAGGGGCCGAGTTTTCAATAATTGAATTTTCAAGTCAGCAGTTAGATAAATTAAAAGAAAACAAACTAGATTATGGCGTCTTATTAAATATCGCTCCAGATCATATTGACTACCACGGAAGCTTTGAAGAATATAAATCTTCTAAGAATCGCATCCTTGAAGCCAAAGAAAAATCTTACGAAAATAATCCATATAAGTTATTTCACTGGATTACAGGAAAGAAAGCAGAAGCAATTAATTTCAATAATCTACCTTTTAGATTTGAAATCATTACAAAATCAATTATTAATGATTCCAAATCAACTAATATGCATTCATTAGATTACGCTATTAAACATGCAAATCAGCATTTTAATGATGATAAATACGATCTAATTATTTGTGGAAATCCAGCAAAAGAAGGCTTCAGAACGTTTAATCCTAAAGGTCCAGAGCATACTCTTATCTTTGGATTACACGCCAATGAAATCAACAAATGTATTAATCATCCAGAAAAAAAACTCTATAAAAATTTATCTGATGTCTTAATTGAAATCTCAAATAATAAAAATCAGAATATTTTATTTTCACCTGGTTATCCAAGTGGAGATGATTTTAAAAATTTTGAAGAAAGAGGAGAGTATTTTAATAAATTGGTTCATGAAATTTTACTTAAATGATTTATAGAAATAATATTTTCCTTTCAGTTTCTTTTATTGGATTAATTAGTCTTGGGCTAGTAATGGTCACCTCTTCAAGTATTTATATTGCAGATAATTTAACTGGAAACCCTTTCCATTTTGCAACCAGACAAGCTTTTTTCATTGGAGTTGGTATTTTAGTATTTACTATTTTTATATCTATACCATCTTCATTTTTAGAAAAAATAGATTGGCTTTTTTTACTCATTAGCATTGTCCTACTTATTGCTCTGTTTGTTCCTGGAATTGGAACTGAGGTTAATGGAAGTATTAGATGGATTAGACTTGGCCCTATTAATGTTCAGCCTGGTGAAGTTTGTAAATTTAGTATGATTTTATATACCTCTGGATATTGTGTTAGAAGAATGGGTGAGATAAGTACTCTTAGAGGTTTTCTTAAACCTTTATTGTTGCTAGGATTAGTCTCTTTTCTAATATTATCTCAACCAGATCTTGGAACTACAGCAATAATATGTGCAGTAGTAGTAGCTATTTTATTCTTTGCTGGAATATCTTTTTTTCAATTTGTATTGCTTCTTCTTTTAATGGGAACTTTAGGATTTATTGCAATCTATTTCACACCATTTAGATTAACGAGAGTTATGTCATTTATGGATCCATTTTTAGTACAACAAGGTGCAGGATGGCAACTAAGCAATTCATTAATTGGAATAGGTCAGGCAAATTGGATAGGATTAGGGCTTGGTAATAGTTTTCAAAAAAACCTATTTCTTCCAGAAGCACATACAGATTTTATTTTTGCTATTCTTGTTGAGGAGCTAGGAATATTTGGAGTTATTTTTTTAATTTCACTTTACTCATTTATGATTTTTGCAATTTTTTCAATAGCTATGGAGTCTTTAGCACTAAAGAGGTTTTTTCAGGGTTTTGTTTCTTTTGGCATTGGTTTTTTAATATCAATACAGGCGCTTTTTAATTTAGCAGTTAATATAGGCCTTCTTCCTACAAAAGGTTTAACATTACCCTTTATAAGCTATGGGGGAACTAGCATCATAATAATGATGGCTTTTATCGGTATAGTTTTAAGAATCAATAATGAAAATAGATTTTATTAATATATGAATATTTTAATTGCCGCAGCAAAGACAGGCGGGCATATATATCCAGCAGTATCTGTTGGAAGTGAATTCATCCACAACAATCATAATGTAATCTTTTTAGGTTCAAATAATACTATAGAAAAAAATGCCCTTAAAAACCAACCTAATATTCAATATGAATCAATTCCAATGAAAGGCTTTAGAGGTAATGGATTGGTAAGCAAGTTATCAGTTTTATTCAACCTACCTCTAAATATTTATAGCTTAATAAAGCTAATCAAAAAAAATAATGTAGATATTGTGATTGTTTTTGGTGGATTTATTACAATTCCAGCATCTTTTGCTGCATTAATTCTTAGAAAACCAATATACGTCCATGAGCAAAATACAATTTTAGGTTCAGCTAATAAAATATCCTCATTTTTTTCAAAGAAAAACTTTCTTGGTATGCCTCTTCATAATAATAATCTTAAAAAATCAGAGATTGTTGGTAATCCAATTCGAAACTCATTTATACCTTTAATACAAAAAAAAGATAATGAAAATGTTCATATATATATAACTGGGGGGAGTCAGGGAGCAAAATATCTAAATGATAACCTTCCAGAAGTATTAAAAGATATTAAACACCCTGTATTTATTAAACATCAATGCGGTTCAGGAAAAAAAGAAGAAGTAGTTAAGTTATATGAGGGTTTTGGGAATGTTGAAGTAGAAGAGTTTTTTGATAACCCTAATTTATTAATTGATTGGTCTGATTTTGTAATATCTAGATCAGGTGCATTAAGCTTGTCAGAAACAATGTCAATGAATAAAGGGTCACTTATGATACCTTTGCCTAACGCCATAGATAATCATCAGTTTTTCAATGCAAAATATATCGAAGAAAAAGGAATGGGAATAATTCATGAACAAAAAAATGGTATTGAGAATTTAAAGGCAGTAATTAATCTTATCTTGAATGAAAAAAAATATTTAGTTTGGCAAAAAAGAAATTTTGAAATTAATCACACTGATGCAGCAAAAAATATTGTTTCATCAATCCTAAATCAGAGCACTAAATGAATCCCTTAAAAAAAATTAAACATATTCACTTTGTCGGTATTGGTGGAGCAGGAATGATTGGCATAGCATATTTACTTTTAAGAAAAGGCTACAAAGTTAGCGGATCAGATATAAATAAATCAAAATCTTTAAGTAATTTAAAGAAAATAGGAGCAAAGGTTTTTTATACGCATAATGAAGGAAATGTTGGCAAAGCAGACTTGCTGGTAATGTCTTCAGCAATAAAACCCTCTAATCCAGAATATAGAATTGCAAAAAGAAAAGGTATTACAATTATTCCAAGAGCGCAGATGTTAGGAAGTTTAATGCGAGGCTATGAAAGTATAGCTGTTGCTGGAAGTCATGGTAAGACAACTACAACGAGCATGATTGCAAATATATTTAGTGAAGCTCTTTTGAGCCCAACATATATTGTGGGTGGAAAAGTTTTAGGTATTGGAAAAAATTCAGAACTTGGAAGTGGCAATCATCTAATTGCTGAGGCTGATGAGAGCGATGGCTCTTTTCTACACTTACAACCTGATGTTGGAGTTTTTACAAATATTGATAATGATCACTTAAGTTATTATGACAACGATATAGAGAAATTATTAAATTCATTTCAAATGTTTGCAGAAAATATACCTTTTTATGGCGCACTTATAATTAATAATGATGATAAAAATGTAAGAGAAGTAGCAAAAAATATTTCAAGAAGACAAATCTCTTTTGGATTTTCTCCAAAAAGTGATTATCAAATCACTAATGCCATTTACAAGAATAATCATCAAAGTTTTAGTCTAGTAAATAATGTTCTGCAAAAGAAATATTTATTTAGTTTACCAATGCCTGGAAAACATAACTTATACAATGCTGCGGCTGCTATAGCTGCAAGTCTTGAAGAGGGAATACCAATAAAATCAATTCAAAAAGGGCTTAAGAACTTTCAAGGTGTTTCAAGAAGGTTTGAAAAGCACGAATTAATAATAAAGAAAAAAAATCTAATCTTAATAGATGATTATGGGCATCATCCTGAGGAAATAAGATCAACAATTAATGCAATCCATCAAGCATTTCCTAAGAAAAAGATTTGTATGATTTTCCAACCCCACAGATACACTAGAACAGCTCAACTTTATGATGATTTCAAGGATGTTTTATCTATGCCAGATTCACTTTTATTATTTGATATTTATCCGGCTAGCGAAGCGCCTATTAAGGGCATCTCTTCGAAAAAGCTTCTAGAAAGCATAAAGCAAGATGGCAAGCTTAATGCGAAACTCACTTCTAATAAATCTATACTAGATGACATTAAAAATTCATACATGGACTTTGATATTTTAGTAACGCAAGGGGCAGGAAGTATTTCATCAGTCTGTGAAGCAATCAAAAAGAAATGGCAGAAATAAAAAATATTATAGTGCTCTATGGTGGCGTATCCTCTGAGCGAGATATTTCCCTTGAAAGTGGAAAAAGTATTTATGAAGCCTTAGATCAGCTTGGATATCTTGTAACACTAAAGGATTATAACAATTTAGGAGACTTAGAAGACTTAAAAGAATATGACCTAGTTTTTATAGCCTTACATGGATTTGAAGGAGAATCAGGTATCTTACAAAAAAATTTAGATAACCTCGGTATTCTTTATACGGGTTCAAAATATCTATCTTGTAAAAATACATGGAATAAATCTAGGTTTAAAGATATTTTAGAATCAGCACTTATAGCGACACCAAGAGGTTTTTCAGTAGAGAGAATTCATTCAAACATGCAATCCCCATTTAATAACTTTCATAAAAAATATAGTGAAGATATTCAAAATTTATTTCTAAAACCTGAAGAGGATGGTTCTAGTGTAGATATTTTTGAAGTTAATTGTGAAGGCGACCTTCAAAATGCTATAAGAGATGCACAAAATCCAAATAGAGCATTTATATTTGAAGAATCTATTAAATTTAAAGAATTTACAGTTTCTATTCTTGATAATAAATGCTTGCCAGTAATTGAAATCAAGACCACTAATAGTTTTTATGACTATGATGCAAAATATATTTCAGACACTACTCAATTAATAGAGGCTGATCTAGATGAAAAAAATAAAAATAAAATTCATGATATGGCTTTAAAAGCTTTTAAAGAATTAGGTTGCTTAAAATGGGGAAGAGTGGATATCCTTCAAGACAAGAATGAACAATTCTATATCTTAGAAATTAATACAGTGCCTGGAATGACTTCACATAGTTGCCTTCCAAGGGCAGCGGAGATATCAGGGGTTTCATATAAAGAGCTTGTTCAAAGAATCATTCAAGATGCTCACTTATAAATACTTTTTCCTAGTTGTTTTATTAATAATATTATCTTCATGCAGTAACTTTAAGAACATTGAAGTATTTTTTGAAGATGGTTTTTTGTATGCAGCTCAAAAAGATTTGATATCTGAATTAAAACTTGTCACAACAAGAAAAGAAATAAAAACAACGTTATCAAAGCAAGAATGGATTGAGGACTTTAAGATAAAATTTAGGATTAATGGCAATATAAAAGTAATTATTAAAACCAAGATTCCTATTTTTATTTGGAATGAGAAATATTATGTTGATATTAATATGAAAACATTTGGTTTTGATAAATCTAATCATCGCTTAATCAATGTGTTTTGTCCTAGCAATCAGCTTAATGAAGCAAGAGACTTGATAGATTTTATAAATAATTCATCAATATCAGATCAAATTAGCTTTGAGGAACTTGATTTTAAATATTCCTCAGGATGGATATTACTTTCTAATACTACTGAGATAAAGTTTGGAAAAAATATCACAAAAGCCAGATTAAATTCTTTTAGACAAAGCTTGAATTATGTATACGAAAGTAAGTCCATACCTAGTATGATAGATTTAAGATATAAAGATGGAGTAGCATTCGATTATGGCAAGTAATTCTTCAAAAGAATCAAATATTGTAGTTGGCCTAGATATTGGGACTTCTAAGATTGTTTGTATTGTAGGTCAGTATGATTCACAGGATAATCTAGAAATTATTGCATTAGGGTCGTATCCCTCCAGCGGCTTAAAAAAGGGTGTAGTTGTGAATATAGATGTCACAACTGATGCAATTCAAAAAGCAGTTGAGCAAGCTCAATCTATGATTGAAGAAAAAATTAAATCAGTCTTTGTTGGAATTGCAGGAAATCATATTAGAAGCTTCAATTCCCAAGGGATAGAAGCTATTAAAGATAAAGAAGTCTCATCATCTGACATAGAAAGAGTAATTGAATCAGCTCAGGCCATTGCTATACCTTCAGATCAAAAAGTATTACATGTAATACCTCAAGAGTTTGTAATAGATGATCAGGATTGCATAAAGGATCCCCTAGGAATGTCTGGAGTAAGATTGGAAGCAAGGGTTCATTTGGTAACATGTTCGAACAATGCAGTAATGAATATTGAAAAATGTGTAAAAAATTGTGATCTTAAAGTTGAAGGTTATGTACTTGAACAATTAGCAAGCTCTCACTCAATACTATCTGATGACGAAAAAGACCTTGGAGTTTGTTTAGTAGATATTGGAGGAGGAACCACTGACATAGCAATTTTTCAAGCTGGCTCAATTGGTTTTACAGGAAATATTCCAATTGCTGGAGATATGGTAACAAATGACATTGCAGTTGCTTTAAGGACCCCAACACCAGAAGCTGAAGATATTAAACAAAGACAAGGTTGTGCAGTCCCAGAATTTACTAATGATGAAGAGGTTATAGAAGTGAGAGGAGTTGGTGGGAGACCTCCAACCGAGCTTGCAAGAAGAACCTTAGCAGGCTTTATAGAGCCTAGATATATTGAGTTATGTCAATTAGTTAAAGCTGAAATAAGCAGAAATGGATTTGAAGATAAAATCCCGGCTGGAATTGTATTAACTGGTGGTACATCAAAGATGGAGGGCGTTGTTGAATTGGCTGAGTCAATATTCCAAACAAGTGTAAGACTAGGAGTTCCCTCTAAATTTCAAGGTATGGAAAATATTCTTCAAAATCCAATATATGCAACGTCAATTGGTTTGGTATCGCATGGACATATTCAGAAGAAGGATAACTATATCCTAGAAAATAACCAAAGCCTTATTTCAAAGTTTTTAAATTGGGCTAAAGGTGAGTATTGATTGTAAAAAACAATTACATTAGAATGCACCCTCCTTGGTTTTCTTAAGTAAAAGGAAATCTTTAACCAAAAGGTAAAATATGAACAATTACGAAACAATATTAATAATTAATCCCAACCTTTCTTCTAAGGTAGGCGATTTTCAGAAGAAATTCGAAAAGCTCCTTTCAGACAATTCATTCGAAGTTAAGAAAGTTGAAGATATTGGAAGAAGGCAATTAGCTTATTCTATTAACAACCACCATAAAGGACATTACTTGTTATATCGCATGCAAGGTGATCCTCAGAATATTGCTGAAATAGAAACAAAAATTAAATATGATGAAGCCATCATCAGACATCTTATATTAGCCGTAAAAGATTTATCTGGAGAGGATTCTATTTTACTTACAGAAGCTCTAGAAAATAAGAATAAAAGAACAGAAGTAGCTGATGAGGCACCAAAAAAAGAAGTAAAAAAAGAAGCTCCTAAAGAAGAAGCTCCAAGTGCAGACAACAATGAAGAGGAGGTCTCTTAAATGAAGAAGTTTCAATTACCAAATAATTTTGATTATAAAAATACAGATGTTTTAAGACAGTTTATTACTGAAACAGGAAAAATTGTACCAGCTCGAGTTACTGGTATATCCGCTTCAAATCAAAGAAAAGTTACTAAATCCATTAAGATTGCAAGGTTTTTAGCCTTACTTCCTTACACAGACATGCATCAATAAAAATGAAGATTATATTACTAGACAGAATTCAAAGACTTGGCGAAATTGGTGACGTGGTGGACGTTAAATCCGGCTATGCAAGGAATTTTCTTATTCCACAGAAAAAAGCTGCATTTGCTAGTGAAAAAAATATTGCAGAAGTTGAATCAAGAAAGGGTGAATTGGCAGCAGCATCAGCAGATGCCTTGGCACAGGCTCAAGGAAGAGCTGAAGCAATGGAAGGTGCTTCTTGTGAGATCAAGGTACCTGTAACTGAAGAGGGCGCATTATATGGTTCAGTAGGCACTAGAGAAATTGCTGACGCTTTCATAGCTTCAGAAATAAATGTTGATAAAAGCGAAGTTCAATTACCTGATGGCCCTATTAAAGAACAAGGCGATCATAATGTATTTATAGCACTTCATCCTGAAGTTTCTGTTGAAGTTTTAGTTAAAGTATTGCCTGAGTAGTTGTGTATTTTAAAATATGATGTAAAAATCATGTTGCATGTCTGAATTAATACTAAACATAAACGAACAAGTCAGAGAGGCAGAAAGAGCTGTCTTGGGCGGCTTAATGCTAGAAACAGAAAGGTTTGATACCGTCACTCCCATTATTAATCACGAAGACTTTCAAGGAAAAGATCACCAGCTTATTTATGAATCAATGTTTGAATTGATTGAAGAAAATAAACCTCTTGATCCAATAACCGTTTCAGAAAAACTAGATAACAAAAATTTACTTAACAAAATTGGCGGAAAGAACTATCTAATTGAATTAGCAACTAGTACGCCTACAGCAGCAAATATTGAGGCGTATGCAGAAATAGTTAGACAAAGATCAATTACTCGACAGTTAATGAAAACTAACTCTGAGATAGCCGAACTAATCAATAATCCTCAAGGTCAAGATGGAGCTAGCTTACTAAATGAAGCTGAAAGAAAGATTTTTGCTCTTAATGAACAAGCAAGTTTATCTGATAGTGCGATGCAGTCCATGCATGAACTTATACCTGCAACAATGGATAGACTTCATCAGTTATCTAAAATGGGGAAAGGAAATATTATTGGAAACTCTACAGGTTTTAAAGATTTAGATACAAAACTTCAAGGCGTTCAAAATGGTGATCTAATAGTAGTCGCCGGAAGACCAAGTATGGGTAAAACCGCCTTTGCTATGAATTTAGCTGAGAATGTTCTTTTAAATGATGATAATGATGGAGCTGTTTTAATATTTAGTTTAGAAATGCCTGGCGAATCTTTAACCACAAGGTTACTTTCAGGAATGTGCAAGATTGACCAGCAAAAAGTTAGATCAGGCATGCTAAAAGATAATGAGTTAAAGCAGATATTTCAAGAAGGTGAAAAGCTTAAAGATAAACCTTTATACATTGACGACAGTTCAGTTTTATCACCAATGGAACTTCTAGCTAAGTCTAGAAGATTGCATAGATCTGAGGAAAACGGACTATCACTTATTGTTGTTGATTACCTTCAGCTTATGCAGGTTCCAGGATCAACTGAGAATAGGGTTAATCAAATTTCCGAAATTTCACGATCTCTAAAGTCACTTGCAAGGGAACTTAATGTTCCTGTAATAGCACTATCTCAGCTTAATAGGGGTGTTGATTCTAGACCAAATAGAAGACCTATTATGTCTGACCTAAGAGATTCAGGTGCGATTGAGCAGGATGCTGATGTAATTTTATTTCTTTATAG
>Ga0257110_1000137_pt1 | contig 38676 bp, 50 predicted proteins | sample LP_taG_7_FD_190184 | JGI IMG/M metagenome (GOLD analysis project Ga0257110, IMG submission 190184) | Marine microbial communities from Northeast Subartic Pacific Ocean, Canada - LP_J_2015_P26_10m | ecosystem: Environmental > Aquatic > Marine > Oceanic | place: Canada: Northeast Subartic Pacific...
TATCAAGAGTAAGTATCGAAGAATTACCAACACTTACTATTGATACAGATGGTGATGTCATTGAACTATTCAGTTCATTATCATCCAGATACCATTTGAAATCAAATGTTCCTTCCACATTATCATTTGGATATGTGGCAGTTGTAATACCTGAAAATGTGACAACACCTGTTATATGTTGTTTTGCGTCTGTTACTTGTTCTAGATACCCTAAACTAGGTCCATTCAACTTTAGTGTTGTAGGAACGGACCTATTAAATTTGAACCCTATCATGAGAAGTTTTGACCTCCGACTACACCATACAGTGAAGTTCCACCATCAAATGTCATGAATGAATAGATATCAACTCTACCAGCTACAGTTGTTACTATAGGTGCGATTCCACCTGGCCAGTACACTGGTATCACAGAACTACTCTCTGTCCTAAAGTTATCTATATCAACTGTATAGGGTGTTGTTGCGTCCTGTGTAATTTTGAGGGTAAATGCTGTTGTGGAATTCAAAGCCGCCCCTTTCAGTGTAAATGATGTGACATTCTCACTAGTTGTCAGAAGGAATGACTGACCTATTGATAGATCGAGTTCTACATCATTAGCAGACGATGTGACAGTTTGTGCAATTTCATGATAGGAATTGAATCTAGCTCTACCATCAACATCTAGTGCAGATCTAGCAACTGTAGTTCCAATACCAACACCAGTAGATGTTACCGAGAGGATTGTAGAACCGGCTCCAGATTGAATGGTCGTAGATGTAACAACACCAGCGGTAATTGTACCGGATGTATTATCTAAGTCAAATGGTCCAGTTGCTGTCAGTGCTCCACCAACAATAACTCCACTATCAAACCTTGATATTCCATCAAATCTAGATTCGTTACCAACATATAGTGAAGTTTGTGCTGTACCGGCGGAGTGAATTTGACCATAAATGTCTCCAGTACTAACACCTAATCCGAGTTTGATGTTTACATCATCCTTGATATAGACGAAGGTGTTTCCTCCACCCTTCTGCCAAATACTATCCTGGTTGGTAATACCAGAACCATCACCATAAATTGTGAATCCAGCACCAATATGAACATCACCTTCAATATTCAGTTTGAGACCATTAGCTGTGGTTCCAAGACCAACACCACCATCACCATCAATAGCGAACAGTGATGAACCAGAACCAACCTGGAATGTCTGATTGGGTAGAATATCTTCAGTTCCAACACCAATCTTATCAAACAACATTTCACTGCCATTTGGATTAATGCTGATAGCACCGAATGGATACCAACCACTCTCAATAGAGTAATTCCATCCGATTGTTCCACCCTTGCTTGGATTTGCGTTATAAACAACATCACCAGGATTACCAGCCAATACTGGAGTTCCGAGTCCTACAGTGTACTTTCTAGATACAACTGTATCACCCTGGAGGAACATAGAGTTAACCTCAATACCCTCATCTGAGGTGGATGTAATCTTCTCGGTGAAGACCACAGGACCATTAAATTCTGATAGGATATTATTCTGAGTACCACCCTCAACCTTAAGACCTCTGGATATAGTAGCGTCAAGTGGGTTAATGACATCAACACCAGACTCAGCACCAATGGTAAATATGTCTTCACCAGTAACAGTAGGAACTGGAGTATCAAATACCTCTTCCTTACCAGTGTTAGAGGAAATTCTCTTGTTGCCAATATAGAAGTCACCCTGATCATTCATACCAGTGTAGACACTGACACCACCATTAGATCTGAATGACTGAGACAACAACTGTTCAGTCAGACCAGGTTGTGCCGCCTGTCTCTGTGGAAGTGACGTTGAGTAGTTACCAGGACCATATCCAAGATACTCAAACGTATGTCCAGAAGCTCTGATAATTGATGTTCTTCTGAGTTCAACAGGTTGAATATGAATCTTTCTAATAACAGATCCTTGAACGTGAGTTGAAGTTCTGGTACCAAGAATACCTCTAAAAACCTTAATTGGGTTGGAGTTAACAGTGGTTTTAACTCTCATAATCTCATTGTCAATTCTTACATAATCACCAATATTGAAATTAAAGTTGTTCAGATTTTCAATCTCAATCTCATCAATTGATGTATTAATGATAGGAGAAGACAATACTGTGGAGATACCAGCGTAAGAGTTGGAAGTTCTACCACCAAAATTTTCATCATACAGAGTAAATGTACCACCTTGAGGTGAAGTACCCACGTAGTAACCAGCAAGTGTACCGGAGGCTACTTGAGAATTCGTACTAATCCCAATATCAATATTGAATTTATTGAGGCTCGTTATCTGTGTTATCGTAAAGTTTCTATTAAAGAAATTATTGGTAGATCCACCAATTCTAATTACATTATCAGAAACCAATCCATGATTCTGTATGGTAGTAACACTAGCAATACCAACGACTGGGTCGTAGTCGATACTATCAATGTCTAATCTAGGACCAGTGACCCTAGAACAAGAGTTGACCGTCACATCTCCACCAATAGGAGTAGTTGAGTATCCAACAATAAGATTGGCGGATGTAAGAGATACCTTATTAACTGTAGAGATTCCACTAATTGAGTAAAATCCGTTGTAGGTCGAGAAAGCAGAATTGATACCACAGATTCTAAGTGTATCACCAACATTATTTTGAATAGCAGATACTGTAACCTGACCACCAGAGAATCCAGTAGTGGTAGCTGTACCTGTGACATTCAATACATCACCTACATTGTAGTTAGAACCACCACTGATGATCCTGACATCTGTAATTGCACCAGTGTTATCAACTGTAATTCTTGATGTGGATTCTTTACCAGATAATATATTTGAACTTAGAATTGCGTTATAGATATTTTCGTCAGCACCTGTACCGTTACCATAACCGGTACCAGGTGTGGATATTGATACTCTAGCAATACTATTATACCCATGTTCACGATCTAAGGTAATTTCGTGATCAGTCTCTGAAGTTGATACAATACTGGTGATATTTTGAGCCAGGTGATAAGATTTTTCTACTCTCTCAACACCGACTTTTGTAATACTATTTTTGGGGTCATTGACTTCAACACTACCCAAAACATTAGAAAGTGCATATGTTTGTGCTGAAGGAGCGTCACTTACTGGATTATCTCTATCAAGTTGAGGATAAAGATTGACAATAGGTGAGGAGAAGGAGAACTCTTCAGAATCGTTAAAAGGAGCAACGGATGGGGTATTTCCAGAATCAATAACAGTTAGATAGTAAATACCATCTTGTTCTCCAGTCTTATACTCTTTGATCTGTTCAACATCATAAACGTAGAATGTCTTATCACTTCGTTTAGTTTTGAATGTCGGAAGATCGGTTGTTCTTGCGGATGTGTTATTTGTGAATGTTCCAGGATCATCTGGTTGAGAAACAAAAAATGTGTGAGAACTGGTAATACCAATAACAACCTTAGAACCATTATATGATGAACCTGCAACACCAGTTGGATTTTCTGTACTGGTCACATTATCAATGACAAGTTTAGAACCAGTTACAAGGTTGTGTGGTTGTTCTGAGGTATAGTAGATTGTTCCACTATCCCAGTTAGCGTCTCGAAGGAAACTTAAGTTTCTCATCTGAGACTGGTTGGACATAGTGACCGAACCAGGATTATATTTGAGTGCAATTTCACTATTATCAGCACCAGTTACGTCGTTAGACATCTGGAGAACATAACCGTCTCTAGGTGGTCTAGCAGATTGAATACCTACACCTGATGGAATGACATATCTGTACCTATAGATCCTATCGGCAAGTGCTCTATTATCTGGGAGTCTGTTAATGAATGTTCTTGAAGTGGCTTCACCAAGAACTGATGTCCCCAGTGTTATAATCTTATTGTATAGTTGATTGTCAGTAGAAGAACTAGATACATTTACATACCACTGATCCTCGTTGATATCATATTGAATTGGGTGTCCAATATCACCAGATACTTTGTCATTGACTCTAGATTCGACGATCAGATTACCACCAAGATTGTTGATATCAACAGATGTTCCAGTGGAGGCATCATTAGAACTTACAGCAAGTTTAACTTGATCATCGTTGAGTCCTGTGGTAATAGCATAATAAACTCTATTATTATTAACACCATCTGGGAGTCTAGCATTATCACTAGAAATTCTGATTGTCTCACCATCCATAAACTTATGGTCTGATGTGAGATTCAGAGTATTGTTACTAATACTATTAGATGAACCAACTCTAGCAACATCGAATACTTTTCTAGAAGATTCCTTCTTAGTTGTGGTGTCATCAGGCATCACAATACGAGCCTGATATTTGATTGATTCACCACCTTCAGTAATCAGGAGATTGAGTTTATCATCAACCTTGGAACCAATTCTATATCCCTGGATGACACTCTTTGGTGGTGCAGACTGGTTTTTCTCGTTATGGAGATACAATCTACCAGTAGAACCAACACCAACAGTCTTGGTTACATCAATAGAACCATACTCAAGGTTGATTGTAGTCGTTGGTAGTTGTTTTGGTGGAATAATATTGGTGATGTACCCAACGTCATCTCTTTCAAAAGCAATATCACGATATCCTTTCGATGCAAGAGCAATTGCACCAAAGTTAGAGTTGGAGTTGGTAACAGAGAAGTCACCACCACTATCAGTTACAAAGTGTTGAGCATATCCAATAGCAAAGATGGATACTAACTGAACAACAGAGTTATTTGACGCCTTAATGTGGTAGTTGTAATATTGTGGTCTATATTTCGCATCAGGATCACTATGAATATTATCTACTGTACTTGAAAACTTAAATGAACCAGTTGATTTGTCAAACTTACAGAATGCATTATTATCCTTCTGAAGTGATACCCCCGTAAATTGAGCAACAACCATGGATTTAAATCCACTAGCCTTTGCACCATCAGCGTGCATACCGCACATACCATAAACAGATCTCAATGAGATATTGAAAATGTATGGAGATGCAGAAGAAACGGTGTCAATATCTAGATTGATTAATGCACCAGCGACAGTGGGTGCAAAAGAGTTAGGAATTACAGAGTTAAGATACTTGAATGATGTAGTACCTTCTGTAGTTGATGTCAGAACCTCATTTACAACAAATGAACCATTATAATCAACGTCACTTACACCATTAATTTGGAAGGCTGTATCTACATCTAGACCAAAGAGTGGTTCAGACAGTGTTACAGTGATAATCTCACTCTTACCGAGAAGTGTTCCGTCACCAGCTTGAATTGCACTAATTTCTGTACCACCACCAGTTGGTCCAACAATACGATATTCATCAATTTTAGGTTGAATATCAAGACCAGAAGATGGATAATCTGGTTGAATCTCTCTACCAGAAGATGTACCATAGGCTAAACCGACCTTTTCATAGTACATATCAAGGTCAGTTCTTTCTGACTTGAAATTACTAATAAAAGTATCATCAATTTCTATTTTATTGACGCCATCAGCGTACTCAAAACAGGTTAGTTTGTGGTGTGAGAAGTTTGGAACAATATCTCCACTGGTGTAGTTCCTATAGACAGTCCCGTTTGGATTACCGTCAAAGATAGTAAACTGGAAGAAGTAGCAACCACCAGTAATCTTAAAAATAGCCGTTGTTTCAATATTGTCGTTTTCTGGATCTGGAATATAAAGTGGTCTAATTGTCGTTTTTCTCAGATCCTGTCCAACGAGAGAAACACCACGGGGGACTATGACACCACCAGAGACCGAATTTAACTTATACAGGTCATTCTTAGATGATGTAAGGTCAAAATTTGATGCAGTATTGAAAGAAGTGAAATCAGAAGACTGAGTTCCGTCTCGAAGCCTATAATCAGACGCATTTAGTGGAATCCAACCCGGTCTATTGTCAACAATATGTTCTCCTGGTGAGAGAAGAATTGTTGTTTTACCAAATCTATCATTATCAAGACCCTTTTGATATGAAAACCTAGCCGCCTCAACGAGTGCCCTTTGAATAGTAATAAAGGGGCGACCCATTGAATTGCCCTGATTTGTTATACTATCAGTAGCATCTAGGTCATTGGGGTTAACATAAATGATGTTTCCGCGAACGTTCTTAAGGAAGTTATCAAGTCTCGATAATGGCATCTTCTTCGCACACTATATCTATTATGACTTATTTATCAGCTCTCCTGCCTCGTTATATGTTGGTGGGTGAAACTCACAGTATTCATTGAATGTTATCTTCATCTCCTTGCAAGTTAGATTGCAATTTTTCGCCGCTTTTGGTAAATTCCATTTCGCTGCGAATAACATTTCCATAGATTGTCGCGTTTCTGGTCTCATACTCATAACACTTGACTATTTCTTGATACAAAGAAGGAAAATATTGATTCATAAAAAGTAAAAGGGGGTAAAAATACCTCAGATTTTTTACTAGACTTTTTTGTAATTGAAAGTTAAAATAATATACAGGATTCAAACCGCAATAACTGGATCAGAGTAGGCAATCATATCCTCCTCACATATAGCTCGGACCACCTCTAGAACGTCCATAAACTGTTGAGGGGAGTCAGCATCGACAACCTTAGTTTCACCCTCATTAGAGTACATATAGAATCGACGAGCACAAGTATCAATTACAACGCGGGTGAGATATTCGTCTTCCTCACTATGAACAGTGTAATCGTTACGGTCGTACTTGGAAGTCATGAGAATTTGTCTTGTACTTTCTTACTATAGAACAGACTGAAGTCCGAGTCAAGAAGGCTTGTGACAGTTCATCAATCGTCAGACGAATCCTGATTTATGATGTCCCTGTAAGGAGAGTTTTCCATAAGGTCTTCGAAACTAAAATAATTAAGCCGTCTAGTATTGGATGATCCAATCTGTGCTCTGTATGCCCAAATTCTCAAATTAAACTCATCATTGACTTTGGTTTTGATTTGATTTGAAACTTCAGCCATTCCATCTCGATCAGGATTAGAAGCAAGATCAGATTCAGCTGCGTCTCTAACTGAAATTGCTGCATTTAAATCCGTATCATCACATGCTGAAAGAGGGGAGTATAAAGTAGCTAAGGTAACAAATGTATCATCAATTATCACAGTTGAACCCTCTACCGCGTCAGCACCACCTGGCCAGATGACTGGTTTATTTGGAAATCCAACTCTATAATAGATTTTACCAGCTCCAATGGGCGGTTCTCTAATTACCGTATCTATGTCTTCAGGATCTTCAGTTTCTGGATCAAGGAGCCCATCCAGAAATTTATTCCATGATCTTGTACCACTAGCAATTCCACTATTAGTGTAATAAACTGACACACCAATACCAGCTTTATTGTATGACATGATCTCAATTGTTTGATCAACATACGGACTAGTTTCAATAGAAACAGCCATTGAATCACTAATGGTAGATGGATCCTGTGAGAACAAGATATCCATGAATTCTCCTGAATCCGACGTAGCTGTGGACAATGGTGCATCAAATCCTACAATAGGAAGTTGATCGACAGTAATATAAGGAACAGTATGTAGTCTTGATGTGGCGATACCAGTGAATGGATATGAACTTAGATCAACAGCTGTTGTTCCAACTCCCGTGACAGTCAAACTCTGAGTTGCAAAGTATCCTGGTAGACTAGGTGTTGCTATTTGGCCTACTTCAATCTTAATATTTGGATCAAGAATGGTCATGAAGTTTGTACTGGCTTGGGTCCCAAGACTGATCGTACCCACACCTACACCACGAAATGTATCAAACACATCTCTTGCATATGGTTCATCATACAGTTTATAACCATGAAGATTATCTGGTTCATAAAAAGTGTCAAAGAAAGAACCAACACCATTCAGTACGTCACCTTCTACTGGTAAATCTATACTATTAAAAGTAGTACCATCAAAGTATGTGACGGAATTTGTAGAAATTCCTACGGAAGAACCAGCACCTGCTGTTGTGGAAGTCAACCCAGCTGCACCACCTGTCTTTTCATATACTGAAGAAAGTTTAGTACAAGTAAATGTATATTGAATTGTATGACCATCAGGTGTTCCAGTAGCAGTACTAGTAATACCAGTCAATCTCCAAAATAAATCACTCCTACAATTCTGAACATCAACTCTCTGATCATATGCATCTCTAGTAGCATAAAGAGTATCATTGACCGGAGTTATAAGATTATGAAGTGCTCTATCTAAGTTTTTTGTTGCATTAACATATGGTATCTTGGCCGTATCAAGAACAGATATCTGTCTCTTAGCTTCATCTTGTATAATCGTTGTATCTCCCGTGACAGTCGAGAGAGTATCTAACATTGCATCGCTATTTGCTGTCATAATATGTTTTTTAATTATTTATTGTGTCTTTTTGGGGTTAAGGTACCAATATTCCATAATCCTAAAGTTACCCATTCATGATCATATGTCATGGCAACTATTCCATTTTTATATTCTAATCTACTCACAACATAGAACAAGGACTCATAGATTCCCTCTCTCTGTAACTTAGCCATTCTATGGACTCCATCCTCAATCATATATCCGTTTGGATACTCAATCAAAATACCTGGATATGTGGTATCAGCCCCGTCAATATGATCTAGATGGGGTGGTGGATAACATATTTCAGAGTGTTTGATGAGTTTGGGTAACCTATGATCCCGAACGATTTTAATGCCATTTTTATAATTATGTTTCATATCTCCAACCACTGTGAGGGATGAGTACAACCCTGATGATATCTATAGTATTCTGGTTTCAGAGTAATTCTTACATCACCAGCAATAGCTACTCTCTCATTCACTCTAGGTTGTTTCTTAATAGTGTGATGATAAGTTTCAGATGGCATAACAATACAACTACCTTCCCTTGGGGTAATAGTATAATTGTTACAGTTGTATCTGTTAAACCCAGTCATTAGATTCAGTTCATCTGCAACATCAAAGAACCCCATACAAACCTGATTGGGATTGTTGTCTGAATTCTGATTCACTACAAACTTATCAGAAGTTTCATCAGTGTTTAGATAATATACAAAACTGATGTTGGCTTCATTGTGTTTATGTGGTGCTAATTGTGGTGTAGTATCATCCTTATGATACACCACCCATGACTTACAAATGTGGTAGTTAAGTTTATTATAATCAATCTTCAGAGTCTCAAGGTATTCATCAAATACCTTCCTCAAACCTACACTAAAAAACTCTCTATACTTCTCATTATGATGTAGAAAGATTCTCTCCGAACCTTCAGGAGATTCATACTTATACCCATTGAACCAATACTTCTTGATATCTTCTAGATTCTCTTTAAATTTATTATGACAACTAACATCCCCCTGATAGATTACCAGAGGGAATACTTCATGAACTTTTCCCATTCATATCACAATCTGTATTCATCATTATCACCCGGATAGTCAGATGTTGTCAATCCTTTATACTCAGGAATGTTTTTCTCAGTGTCGATTCTTTCTGCGTAGATAGTGTAACTACAGTAAATAGGACCACCATCAGAGTTGATTACTTTAATTGTACTACACCACTCAACTTCTTCGTAATACAATGGTTGGAATGAACCAATGGGTGTAAGATTTATAGTGATACTTTCAGGGTCAACCAAACCTTTCCAGTAATCAGGAAGATGAATAGTATTATTACCCTTCAACTTACCTCTTACATATACCTCAGCATCTGGTCCCTCAAGTGACACATATCTCAGTCGATGTCCCTCTTTAGTAGGATGAAGAATATCAAATGGTTTCTTACTGACGGCGATGACTGTAGTTTTATTCAGTGTGGCCGCAGGAGTAACATGATCAACCATCTTTGCAATAGCGGATCCCACTATGGGAGCCTGGTTGATAGCCAATGCCAGGTTTGCATCAACACCAACTTCTGTCTTCGCCCCAGCCTGAACTTTAGCACCAATATCAGTTTTAATAGCTTCGGTTTCAACAACAGTAGCAGCGGTTTCAACTTTGGCAATAGTTATAAGACTGATAGCTGCAGCCTGAACTATGAAAGTTGATGCTCCACAGAACACAGTCACACCAACAGGTCCTGATGGGTCACCGATAACAACATCCTGAGGTGTCTCAGTACCAGGAATTAGGTTTCTAATTCTGAACAAACCAGGGATGAGAGCTAGAGCATCAGCATTCGTACACCTACCAATCATCATGGTAGCTTCAGGTAGTGGGAACTTAGTATCGTCACCCACAATCATTGGTGCTTCAATATAAGCACCACCTCTCAGTTCTGCTTTAGCTTTACCAAGTGCAGTAGGACCACCAGGAATTGTTGGGTCACCAACAATGAGTCTTTTATTTACAAATAGATCAGTTACCTTCATAGTAGTGTCTCCGCGAATATATGGTAGTAACAGTCGATAGGTAAACCAACTTTAGCTTGTAAAGTTACCTTACCCCCCTGAACACCCTTTACAATTATATCTTGATGTGAGCCAATAGGAGTAATACAGACAGTAATTGTCTCTACATTTATAACCCCATCCCACTCTTCAGGTAAGTTAATGTGTGTGTCGTGTCTTAGTCTACCCCTACAATAGACACCATTCTCTGGACCACTCAGAGAGGAATAATCGTTTAATTTCATTGAAATAATTTTTGAAATGCTGACATTTTACTTTCCAGATTTACATCAAAACCAACAAGACCACTAACTGCATTGACTATACCAAAATTATCAAGAACTGTTACAGCTTTGACACCTGTCTTACCTGGTTTAGACATTAAAGATGTTGCGTTACCATCAGCCATATCAATGATTCCACCGTAGATATTCATGGTTGTTTGTCCAATCACATCAACAACGTTGTCAGATTTAATTGTGACACTGGAGTTGCCCTGAATATCAACACCATCACCCCTTCCTTTTATGTTAATCTTCTCATTAGCTTCAATATCAATAAAACCTGTTCCACTAGGTCCACCCTGACCCTGAGCCCTTAATAAGATGTTTTGTGCATCTAGAATGATCTTACCATGAGGTGCTGAGATAAGTATATCTCCATTCTTCGCACTCATTAGGATAGTTTGATCTTCCTTGCCACAATTATCTCCGGCTCTCACTTGGAAAGCACCTGGTGACCTACAGGTAGTACCACCAGCCCTGTGTCTTTCGCCTGTACCATCTAGTGAAATATAGTGGTTATGGAAGAATCCACTTCTAATTAAAAAGGCAGAAATCTCATTGTCACCAGTGACATGACCACATTTCATCTCACCATCAGAGTTTCCATATCTGATGGTGTATAAATTTTTCTTTTGTCCATTATCAGAATCAGACATTAAATACCTCCTGATGTTCTATAAGATGAAGCTATACTTCCTGTAGTGTCAGCAACATTGACAACTTTATCAACAGTATCTGCATCAATTTTGTCTTCTTCAACTCTATTTACACCAAGTTGAGGGAGAAGTCTGGAACCAATACCGGTATCAGACTTGATATAAACCCTGGGCATTTCTTTGAATCCTTCTCCTGTTTCTGTTACTTTGATTCTATAAACACCGCCACTAGGACTTGTCTCAATTACAGCCTTAGCACCCTTACTAGGTGAAATAATAACTTCATCACCATCTTTATATGATGCACCAGGAATATCAATATAGATAGCTCTCAAATATAAAATAACTGGATATGTTCCGTCAGAACTTGTGGGGAAATCAAATTTTATTGTGCCCTTAGTTGGATTAGGAACGGTAATGTTTCCACTATTCTTTACAATATAAGGTGTGCCACCAATAATCTCCTCACCACCGCCAGTTCCATCATCAGATTTCTCTGACACTATCTTTGTTCCAGGTGGAGTCTCTATAATGTCTCCCTTCGATAGTCTCAAAAATGTTCCAGGATTAAGTGGTTGCAACCAAGTTCCATCTATTTTCTTTAAAATAGTTTGATCAGAACGAGACCAAGTTCTATTCATACCACCTTTTGATCCATCTGGTTTAGTCAAATAATCTGTACCACCATCCTTGATTATAAATCCAATAACACCTTGATTGAGTATAGAATCAGTGGGTAGTCCAGTCGTGTCTATACCGGGTCTTATTACAAGTTGAGGATCAAATATAGATGTGGATAGTCCAGTCGTGTCTATACCGGGTCTTATTGCAAGTTGAGGATCAAATATAGATGTGGATAAAAATCCACCAGTAAATCTGTTAGGGATGATGCCAAGTGTACTAGTGGAGAAACCAAGACCAAAATCATCAGTGTCACCGATACCAGTGTTCAATCTACCAGAGTTAGCAGTAATATTACCGGTAAAGATTGATTGTTGATTCTCTATTTTCTCATCAATAGGTCTCGTTGCAACGAAAGGATCAAAGATAGCAGTAGTGACACCAGTTATATCACCACCAAGAGCCAATCTTTCGGGACCAATACGACCAGTGAAAACCGATCCCAAACCAGCAAATGCTGGTGATGTTATTGAAGGACCATCAGCACCACCACTACCAGATCCTAATTCAAACCTTCTGTTTTGCCAGAAAGAATCAAGAACACCTCTCTGCCCTTGACCCACAAGGTCATCACGATCACCAAAACCATCTTCATATCCATTCAATCTATCCCAAATGTCATCCCCAAATTGTCCAAGGAATGGAATAATTACACCACCATTACCATTGCCACATGCATCTACAATTTTTGCATAGGAACCATCACCATATCCACTACCCATTGATACAAGATCTATACCAATGATTGATCCGCTTTCACTAATGATAGGATTGGCTGCAAATCCAGCACCAGTACCACCAAAGATTGCTATACTTGGAGGACCACACAACAAAGGACCGATTTCACAATCAGGTTTATCAAAGATACTATCCAAATTAAAGTTAAACTGATTCTCTATGACATCACTGATACCATTGGTAAAGTCAAATACTTGATTGAACTGGTCACTAAATCCTTTAACCTTATCAACGATACTACCAAGGCTTTTTCTATCACTTTGGCCACCCGTAAGAATATTCCATTGATCAACACGATAAGCCTCACAAGAATCATTTGCCTCACAATCAAGAATAGAAAGAATGTCCTGAACAAATGAAATAATATCGGTTGCAATACTAAGTGCTTGATCACCTACATCAATCACACCTTTGATAACATCCAAGGCCGCACCGAACACAGTATTGATAAACTGAGTAAGAAGGTTATCAATTTGTGCCAAGATAGAAGCTATAAAGTCTTCTACGAAACACCTAGCTACATTGATAACCTTATCAACTATAGAATCAACCAGATCACCCAGATATTCAATTAGAGCTTGGAATACCGCTTTGACTGCACAAATAAAACCATTAACTGTCTGAACAAATCCCGGTTGACCAGCATAGTTTTCATTTGCTCCTGCTATTCCCTGCAGGAGTCGATTTATTTCATTTCCAAGTCCCGATACTTTCTTAATCATCTCATCAAATACCCATTTCAAGGCAGAAGAGATGTCCTCTTTCATCTGTGTTTTCTTCTCAAGAATCATACCCTGGAAGTCAGGTACGCCTCTGGTTGCTGATAACCTAGCGTCACTAAGTGTTCCTCTTAATTTCTCAATGTCCTTAATAGAGTTGGCCATTGATAGTTGAAGACCAGCCAGAGGAATTTCACTACATTCTGCTGGTTTGGGCACCGGTATATATTCTTCTTTGTCCTCAGCAGAAACTGAATCAGCTGCAGATTTTCCCTCTGTTGCCTGTTCCTCTGGACTATTGTTTACTTGACTGTTCTCTTGTGGTTCTCCATTAACCTCTGATGATGTGGGTGCAACCTCACCCTTACTGTCATTGGCTGATCTTGCATAGGTAGCAACTCTATCACCATTCTCTGGTGATAGACCAGTGAAAGGAATGAACTTAGCATCAGGAATATTCTTCATAACAGCTGTGTAGCTGTTAGTTCCAATCACGCCCATGATTACAGGTTGTTGTCCGTCTTCTCCATCCATGAAGAATCCAAACACAAACATACCCTGTCTCAGGTTACATGTTTGTGATGACGCACCCGTACCACCACCAGCGGTGACTGGGTACATAACTGATGCCCAAGGCAACTCATCATCGGACAACTCGGACGGAACAGCCGTGTGGTGCCCCATGATACGAACCTTATATCTCTCACCAAATCCAGGAGTTTTCTTATTGTTATCACCTGGAATACCCCTCTTATTATCCCTCCATGATTTCTCTGGTGCAATCTGACCTATCCACCAATAGAAACCATCTCTACCTACAAAATATTTTTTAAATAAACCCTGTTCTATCATTTGTTCGTGAACCCTGTGTTTTTGCCAAATGAATCTCTGACCAATGAAAGACTACTGAAAGAATCCTGTGGTGTAATACGATGACAGACGTGTGCTACCATATATATGCCTCCACTCTGATCATTAACTTCCAATCCACTCTCACCTTTTAGTTCTGGGAAATCACAATAGACAAGATCTCCAGCCTTAATACTGAAATCACCAGCAATAGTGATGTTTATTTGAACGGCGAAGAGTTGATTATATCTCATCACCGATTGGACCATACTTCTCTCGGCGTCATAGTTGGAAGATTGTTTATTATCCTGCCAGTTCTTTAACTGAGCATCAGATGTGGCACCTCTAGGAATTGTACCAACATCCAACACATGACTAAACAATCTCGTCGGAGATTGTGTGAACTCTCTTGCTACTTGATTAGGTGCAAACTTCTTACCAGAAGTAGTAATCTTGTTCTTCTGTTTACCAATATCATACTCAACAACCTTGTAGTTCATTGAATAAAAGTCAAAGAAAATTGACCTGTTATTATATGCACCTGTTGCCAAGCTGTCCTTCATATCAACATCTCTATCAATATCATAGGATAAAACATTACCATCATATCCATCTGCTGGATTCTTACCTGTGTTGTTGTAAATATATCTTTTGTTGACAGTTTGATCAAAAATTGTATCAATAGATCTGAAATTGAATCCTTCTTTTGTCTGGAAGAATAGATATCCAGCAGCTCCACCTATACTATTCTTACCCTTACCAGATCCTAGAGGAACCGACTTAGATGCTAACCAGGTACAGGTGTATAGAGGTTTCTTATCATTACCTATAAAATTATAATCAATAGCTGTTGAATCAATATTTAAAGAACCACCTGTGGACTTAAGAACCTCAGTTAGAATTGAAGTAACACTATCAGAGATCTTACCCTCATATCTCTTCACTACTCTAGTTTGTTCATTAGCAAAGTATTCTTTTGAACAGAGGTCAATGAAATATACATCTTTCTGTGTTCCAGGTGTTGCATTCCTGGCTCTATTCACATAGAGACCCTGTTTAAAACTAAGTTTATTGCCCTGTTGATCTTCAATATCAATATCAACTCTCTCACCACCTCTGATCGGAAGACCATCAAGAAGGCCCTGTGTTGCTAGAGTATCTTTCCCTTTAGATTCATATCCACTTTCAGCCACAACCAAGGTGGCAGTGATGGTGTTTGATAACACACTCTCATAGTATGAAATCTCTGGTGTAATAGCAGAAATATCCACAACTTCACCATCAGTATTAGATGAGATGGTAAGCTTGTTTATATTAGCAGCTGCTGTTGATGAATATTGTGTCATTAACCTTGTTTATATAAGAATCCTAGTAGTTGTGATTTATAGTAACTATTTACCACATCACCAGAACCTATTATTACTGGAGTTCCAGCTCCTCCTCCTCCACCTACGGAACCACCCCCACTACTTGGAGGTGTCATCATGACTACAGTTGAACCTGTTGTTTCATATGGTAGTTGTTGTGATATACTAGCAACTGAAGATGCTGTCTTTGATTCTCCAGTTGGTGATGTAGAGATAGAAACACCTGGTGTAGAAGATGATGGTACCTGTCTTGAACCAGCAAGACTTACTGTCCCTTGACCACCACCAACTCTACTATCACCATGTCCTGTCCTAGCGATAACCTGACCCTTTGAATCCTTAATCTCTACAAAGTTACCATACCCACCACCAGATGAGAATGAAGCCGACTGAGCACCAACTGTAGGTGCTAGGATCTCAGCACCCTCTGCACTCTTATCAAATCTATTAACACCCTTCTTAGGAATGTAATAGTCCATACTATTTCTGTCATTATAACTTGAGTGACTATGAGATGCAAACACTCTCTCCAATAGTTTGACCTTCTCATCATAAGATGCATTAACATTCCATGTCTCACCTTCCACTCCAGAGTTAGAGAACTCCATAAGTCTACCCTGAGAGTTATATCCCGCAGCCATTTGATCAACCATATCAATCTTCTGTTTCATAGGAACAGACTTCATAATCTGTGTGTCAATATGGAAGTCAGCACTACCACCAATGTGTGCTGATGGACCAGTTACCAGTCCAGTCTTAAGGGCTCCACTATCACCACCAGTACCAGGAACTGCAGGAGTTTGAGAATGAGATTGTTGAGATGGTGATCCAGGTTTTACTTCTACTGGTTGTGGCACTTCAGCCATTGGTGTGGTTGGTCGTACTTGTGCTTGAGTTTCACTTGTCAGTGGACCACTCTTTGAATTTGGTGGAGCCATTTGAATTGTAAATCCACCACCTGTTCCAAGATAATCCTTTGCCGCAACACTAAGGTCCAACATATGATTAGATGAATGACCCTGGACACCAGGACCAACATCATTTACCCTGATTATAGCTTTTTTCCCATTCTTATTTGTCACAACTAGATGGAAAGGTTTCTTAAGTGTCCTGCCACCAGGGAAATCCTTAGCTGCAACAGTCATTGATGATGGTAGTTTAGCAAGTAATGGTGGGAAAGCAGCTGCTGAGAATATTTCAGGAATATACCCCTCACCAGTAGAGGTAGCGGGTAATCCCATGTCTGTCTTGAATCCACTAGCATTTATCCCACCGAGTGATGGATCATAATATGTGGTCTTTACATCTGAAATCGTAAGAGCACCAGATGCAATTGGACTAGCCAATCTACCAGGACCCATAGGTACCGTTGGTTCATTCTCCAAGTCCTCCCTATATCCATCTGGAGCAGGATCGGTCATTTCGGGTTGGATCTTTATCTCCTCAGGTTTTTCTTCGGATTTAACATCACCCTTATTCATTGGATCTCTGGTAAAGAAAGCCTTATAAACTTTAGGTATCACCGACAATGGATTCGCGAGTAATGGAAGTGGATTGATTATCTCACCAAGACCAAATACATTGAATTTAGGAAGACCATCCATTAATCTCTCGAATCCATCACCAGCCCAACTAAGAGCAGCCTGACCCATGGATAACATACCCTTGATATCTTCCTGCAACTTATTACCGACGGCCTCAGAACCACCCTCAGGATCCTTAAGGAGATGATACATCAGGTCACCAGTGTACTCACCAATAAGTTCACCAAGTAATGTTCCCACAACTGGGATAGGTATGAATGATCCTAAGAAACCACCCAGGACGGCACCAGCTGTCTTAAACAATGCCTGACTTATTGGATCACCACTCAACAAGGAGACGACCAATGTGATGAGACCGCCAATGACGGGTATTCTCTTAAGGAACTTAAGTGCTCCCTTACTCAAAGTAAGGAGTGACTTCTGACCGGCTTTCTTAGCAATTTTTGATCCTACAGCCTTAGCTGGTTGAGATGTTATCTTACCAGCCTTGACAGCTGTATTGACTCTTCTTGAAGCCTTAGCAGGGTTCATTCCCTTATCAACTAATTGTTTATATCTTTCAGCTGCCTCAGGACCGTGTTGTTTTAACACTCTTCTGAATGAATTGGTTACCTTACCACCCTTCTTAGCAGCATTTTTAGCAGCATTCTCAATACCCTTAGGAGATCCCTTCGGTGGTTTCTTACCACCAAATGGATTCATTAAAAACTTACCTAAGCTTTTGATTTTATCAATTATCCCTTTAGCCAGATTCTTCAATCCATTACCAATACCTTTAAAGGCACCCTTTATCGACTTACCAGCAGTCTTAAAAATACCTTTTATCGATTTGCCAAGTTCACCCAATCTTGGAAATGCCTTGCCGATAACTCTAAGGCCAGCTTTAATTCCTTTACCTAGAAGAGTGAAAGCTCCTTTAAGTATCTTACCAAAATTATTGAAGAAAGCTAGTCCAGCCTTAAGAAAACCAATTATCTTACTCCCGTTCTGTGTGATCCACAATAGGAGTGAACCAAGGAATATTTGAGTAAAGAATTTTAATGGATCAAATGGAGCAGCTTTACTAACCATACCCTTGGCCAGTCCACCGACAAAACCGGCACCCTTCTCCAACAGATTTTCTTTTTGTCTCTTTTTATCTTTTTCAGCAGCCTTACGTTCAGCCTTTTCTCTATTGTTGGCGGTTTTTAACTTAACCTGTGATGTTTTTTTGAGAACCTCAGTCAGACCAACAATACTATCAAGTTGATTATTGACACTCTCAAAAGATATCTTAGATGGTTTTCCCTCAATGTCTGGTTTATCTGGTAGTGACTCTACTCTATAATTACCAACTATCGGTGTGGAGGCAACGATACTACCACTCTGTTGTTGTCCTTTTTGAACCCTTTCATCTTTGGATTTTACCAGGGCACCACCCTTTCCCTTCTTCTTTTTACCTTTACCAGTAACAAAATCCTTTGCCTTATCCTTTACAGCACCTTTTGCAGCACCCATCGCTACCTTTTTTGCTGACCCTGAGGCTAAAGCTTTGATTGCTGGACCTATAAGTGCTTGTACTGCCATTATCCTACGATATTGTAGATTGATTTGATGACAATGAATTCAGGATTCCCCATATCTCTAGCCGAGAACGAGGGAACTTGTTTCTGCCCGGCAGACGCAACAGTTGAATTTTGTGGTCCTGATCTAGACCCTCCACCAGGTAACGCCATGATCGACGGTTGCCCTTGTGTACTCGGAGGTGGTACATTTGGTTGTTGTTGTGGTGCTGTAATTTGTGCTGAAGGTGATGTAGTTTGTTGTATAGGTTTTCCTGCAGGAGTGTTTTTTATAATAGTTTTTTGTTCTTTACGGGCATTAGCTAATTTCTCATCAAATACTGATTTAAAGATCTGTTCCCCATTCTGATCGAAATATTTATTAACAGGAAGTAATCCCATGAAGGTAGATCCCTCAACATATGTACCTACGCCAGGTACTACAACTTTTTCACCAGAACCCTTATTGGTACTCCTTCTCTCATCAATAACTGCCATTGCTCTGTCAATCAGAGACAATGTTTTCTTTGCCTTATTAACTTTTGGTGATTGTTGAGATGGTGTTCTAACAGGTGCAACTGTAACTTTTGGTTCTACCGATGCCATCATATTGCCCGGTGGTGAAGTAACACCTGATTGACCTTGTTGCACCAATACTTGTTTCAATGCTTCACCACCCTCAATACCATTAAGTGTGGAGAGTAGGAGTTTTCTAGCCATTTCCTCAGAAGCTGGGCCCTGTTTTCTATCTTTAACTTCTTTCAGATATGGTCTGATTGCTGGGTCATCAATAGCCGCCATCTCCAAGATAGTTCCACCACCACTAATCACACCATAATCAGATGCATTATAAGTTGGATGTTCACCATATTGAGACATTAGGGCTTGGTCAACAGCTGATCTATTCTTGCCCATCATTGCACCTGCATGACCTTGACCGGCTGCACCAGTAGATTTGTCACTATTATACTTCCTTCTATCAAAATGGAGATCGACAAATTGTGAACCTTGATTGGACTCAACTGCATTAGGTACACTCTTCAATCCTTTTATAGTTTCAATGTTCTGGAACTTAATTACTTTTTCAATTGAGGTTCCCTTTACCATATCTCTCATAGTATCAACCAAGTGCATCGTAGCTTCATATTCTGCTACCTGTGTGGGGTTCATACCTGCCATTTGTCCACCGGCAGAGTATTGATCCGAAGTTCCAGTGTCTTGTGTTCCTTCAACATTTATACCATCAGCACCTTTAGGTATTCTTTTTTCGTAATTGGCACGAGTTGGTGCGTGACCAGCACTGAATGTCACATCCCTGACTAATCCGCCACCAGCGAACCCTTGGACACTACCCATGGTTGGGATATTAGTGCCACCAGCATCCCTATTCATGGCCAGAAGATTGTTGGCACCATAGGATTGGACAGCCTTCTTACTCATTACAATCTCACCGGGTTGAGCCGCAATTAACTGGGTATCGGGTCCCATACCTGTGATGGTCTGACCAGAACTACCAGTGATAGAACCACCACCGGCAAATCCCATGTTGGATATCTCAATAGGAGGATTCATCATATTACTCATGGCTATCATACCACCACCAGCCATACCGACTATTGGTTTCATGATATTAGTACCACCCTTCCACCCACCGACGTTCAGGTTGATTACCTGGCCACCCTCCTTATATCCTGCTACCTTAGTACCTTCTACCTTAGTACCTTCTACCTCACCACCACCAGCCATACCTTTGACTGGAGTGGACTCTTCTTTCTTTGGTGCTTCTGGTTTGAAGTATTCTATATTTGGTATTTGTGGAACTTCTGCCTTTGGAATATCAGGCAAATCAACTTTATCTTCTTCTGCTACCTCACCAAACAAACCAAAGACACCATTGATCATATTCTCAAGATTACCAAGACCACCATTAAGCAGTCCAACAAAGACATTGATACCATCAAATATTCCCCCAAAGAGGAAACTTACAGTTCCATTCAACAGATTAATGACTCCATTTATCATGGAGATAAATGGATTGAAAAACATCATTGGATTACTGATGGCCTTCATGAGCCACTGAACTGCAGATCCAAGGAAGATTTGAGTAAAAAAGTTTACTAGTGTATCAAAGAATCCCTTGACTGGTGCTGTTACTTTATCCGTTATTGTCTTTCCAATTGATCCTAATGCACCACCTTCTAAAATATTCTCTTTCTTTCTTTTCTTCTGTTTCTCCCCAGTGATCCTATCACCCTCTACATCTTTTTTCTCATCACGAATCTGTTCAGACTCAAGGTCGAGCATGTCACTAAGATTCTTCTCAATCTTTCCTAATCTTTCAGAAACATCACCTAAAAACTTCTGTATACCCTCAATTTTACCTGTCTTCTCCTCCTCTGATGAGTCTATCTCTGCCTTTGACATCGTTGCTGGCGGAAGACTAATCATTGGTGACGAAGGTTTTGACGACTCCTTGCCCCTCTTTGAAGTTTCATTTACGAAAGACGTAAAATTTATCTTATCTTTCTTTACCTTAAACCTTCCTGTATTTCCCTTTACTCTTTTAAACTCATTAGTAAGTAACTCAGTCTCCTCTGTTGCCATATTAGTACTTGACAACCTACCAGCCATCATCTTTTCTCTTAAAAGAGACTTGTAGGTAGCATAGTCAAGGTCAATGGCATCATCAAGACCCAAAAGGTTTAAGATTCTTTCATCGATTTGTTCAGAGACAAGATCCTCTTCTCTTGAATCCGGTACATAAAGAGCCAACGCATCGGATGGTTTCTCATTCCTAATGGAATTAAGCAGGTCGTTAAGCCCTTCTGGCATATTTTTATCATCGGACTCTGGATTAATCATTGGTTAGCCTTTTGCTTTTCCTCTTCCTCTTTAATATGATTTTGAAGAAGTGCCACATAAACATCACGCTCCCAAGGCATCATGTTTTCAATCTCAGTTAATGAATATTTATGGTACTGCATCAAGGCAAAGTTTAGTCTAAAGTATGACTCAAGACTCATGTGAGCCATACCTACGCGAAAAAACTTGATAGTCCTTCCAGTACAACTTCACTCTCCACTTTTGTATTTGGATTAGTTACTTTCAGTTTGTGTGATAACTTAGGCATTGTCTCAAAGAACTTCTCAATCTGTTTGAATTGAATTGAGTTCATACCTTCAAGGAATTCCATCACTTCTTTCTTAGTAACATCATCTGTACTCCAGACCTCCTCTTCATTGTAAATCTTAGCCACACAAGTAGCAATCAACTCAAATGACTGATCAAAGTTAGAATCATTGACATCAAAATTATTTTTAATGAACTGTTCAAGTGATGGATATTTCATCTCCATCATCAACGTATCATCCAATTTAATTTGTTTAGTGTGTTCTGGATCCTCAGTGACTTCAATTTCATCAATACCAATTGTCACAGGAATCTCAGTGACACCATCATCAGGAGCAATAATATTAATTTCAACTTCTTCACCAACAGACTTACCACGAATGTTCAGGAACAGGAATTCAATATCAAAAGTGGGAAGATGTTCTACCTTGATACCTCTTGTGGAGATACAATTTTTGATAACTGATTTGACAGCATTTGTAATTTCTTTCTGATCTTCTGTTTCTAGAGCAAGAACTAGAAGTTTTTCTTCCTTGACTAGGAAAGGTCTATACTTGATTGTCTTTTTTGTCGAAGGCAATAACAACTCATATGTTGGTGTAGCAATTTTTGGTAAAGGCATAATATCCTATAACGAGAAGGTCAGTGAATTTATTTAGTCTTCATCATTGAAGAACTGATTGTAATCATTTAAGACTCCTTTCTTAGTTCTGAATCTGACATACCTAGTGTATGCAAATGAGACACTAAGTTTCAACACCTCACTCTGGGCATAAGAGATAGGCATTGAGATGATATTTAATGGGAAAGCATCAACGAACTCATAAGAGAGTTGGAAGTCTGAGAGATCTTTCTCATACTTAGTAACAAAGATTGGAGCTTTGTATGTTTTAGGATAGTTCATCCTATAATTAGCACCACCAGATCTATATGTTGCTCTAGGATCAACAGCACGTTCTGGTTTAACATTCATACCAGAGATCCAATCAACCCACCCCTCAAAGAATTCAACTACACCATAATCTTTATCGACATAAAATGTCATATCAATAGTTGAATCAAACTGACGACGGTATGCCATCCTCTCACTAACACCATGATAATCATTCGTCACCTCATGAGTGGCGAATGTTGTTCCGGGTAAGGATGTTTCATGACAAAGGAGTTCTACATTTTCTCCCTCTTTATCATAATTAAACTTTCTATCAGAACTATTAATAAACTTTTTAACTTCGTCGGGGGGTTGAATCATTACCTGATAGACAGATGTTTGAGCAAGATTCATTATCTTGCTCTTCAAAGCCCCAGTACTAAATGATTTTGGACTTGCACCAGGCATCTATAAATAAGATTGACTACTATTACTATGTATGTGAGTTGTGGGAGAAAGTATTAAGTCTAAATTTAGACCATCTAATCCTCTTAAGTATATGGGTGATCCCAACAATATCATTTGTCGTTCCTCATGGGAAAGAAAGATGTGTCAGTGGTGTGACACACAACCAAATGTGTTGAAATGGGCGAGTGAAGAGTTTAGCATCCCATATGTCTCACCAAAAGATGGCAAGATACATAGATATTATCCTGATTTCTTAATCGAATTTCGTGATGTCAATGGTAAGACTAAAAAACAAATAATTGAAGTAAAACCCAAAAGACAGACAAGACCACCTGAAAGAAAGTCAAGGGTCACTAAATCATATCTCTATGAATCAGTCACATATGAGATAAATATGGCTAAGTGGAAGGCTGCTAGTGAGTTCGCCAAAGATAATGGGATTGAATTTAAGATTATCACTGAAGACGAACTAGGTATCAAACAGAATGGAAGAGGAACAAGAAGAGTACCTAAAAAGCGACACCCTAAGAACAGACGGTCTCATTGATGTTTGTGCTGGGATATCTGACTCAGACGATAAGATGTTGGAAGTCTTAGAAAGATTGTCAGAAGTTGAGATTGTCCCCAATGTAGGAAGATACTACACTTTCATATATAACCCTAAAACTCCGCGTATTCGATATGATGAATACCCACTTATTGCCTGTATAGAAGTCAATCGATGGGGATTCAGGGGTGTAAATTATCATTGGGGTAAGTTTAGAAACTACACATGGGATGAAGTACAGAGTAATCTCCATGTAATTTACCCAAGAGAACTTGAAGACCTTAGGTCTATCGGATATCAAAAATTTGAACTAAATATTTAAAAAAGATAAATGCCACTCGATCTATCTAATTGGTCTAAAGCAGACCCCGATTCAGAGAAAAAATATAATCGAGTGACTCGCCTGCCTATAGGTGAGAAATCTATGAATAAAAAACAAAAGTTATTGATTCAAAGCGACATCAGGACCGGCGATTATAAAATTTTTGCAGCTGGTAAGAAACAATTTGGTGGGAAGAATAATGAAGACATTCTCATCTATTCATATGATGCCGATGAAGATGATGTAACGATTAATAATACTGATTATTATTCAAGTATATTTGAACGTAAGGGTGGAAATAGAACACTCAAAAAATTAAACAGTGAGGTTAGATTAGATACATACAATCTTGCTAGAGAGAATCAAAATACACGGAGTAATAGAAAAAAATTTGAGTCTTTAGGTGAGAAACCAGGTTACAAATCAGCTTTTAATCAATCTATTGTGTCACCTCAATCAATAATCTCAGCTATCATTGAACCATTTCAAAATAAATTTGATAATGCTTCCAGACGCATTGTCGATACAAGAGTCACACCTAATACAGATATAGATGGTGGTGAATCAACAGATGACATAACACCATCTATAGATAGTGGTGGATCAGGATCTGGCGGCGGTGGCGGTGGTGGATCACCTAGATCTCTTGGTCTTCAGAACGCTGGTGTATCTAACTACATGAGATATCCAATGGGTAGGTTACCTAGTCTAGGGTATGACTATATTCAGATAAGAGCATTTAAGTATGCAGCAGTGGGATTACCAAAAGTATACAATCAAGAAAGAAAGAAAGCCAAAGATAGATTAGTTGAAGCCACTGGAGATATAATTCAATTACCAATGATTGGATCAATCTCTGAGACTAATGCAGTGTCTTGGAGTGATGATACGGTCAGTGAGATCCAAAACGTTGCTGCTGGTATTGCTCTTAGTGGTATTACAGCAAATACAGATCCATTTTCAGCAACCTTCGGAGCCATGAAAGCAGTATTGGCGAATGCCACTGAAGCTTTCAAGACTGAAGAAATAAGAATGGCGATCGCATCTTACTTTGCAGGACAAGCAGCTGGTGTCCCCAATGTATTACAAAGAAACACAGGTCAAATGATTAACAACAACCTTGAGTTGTTGTTTAGTGGTCCAAACCTTAGATCATTCAACTTCGCTTTTAATCTTAGACCAAGAGACAAAGCAGAAGCAGATATGTGTAGACAAATTATTAGATCTCTCAAGGCATCTTCTGCCCCCAAACTCAGTGATGACTATATGTTCTTGGAGACTCCAGATGTCTTCAAGATTGAGTACATATATAATAGTAGTGCAAATACTACTAAATCAGCTGATGCTTCCCCTAAAGAGCATCCCTATATGAATAAGATCAAACCATGCGCCCTCACAGGTCTGAGTGTAAACTATACACCAGAAGGATCATACGCAACCTATGAGGACGGAGGATCAATGACTGGTTATGATCTATCATTATCATTTAAAGAACTAGAACCTGTATATCGGACAGATCAAGATACTGCAGGTAAAGAAAATATGGGTTACTAATGGCCAAACACTATTTCAGAAACGTCCCAGACTTTGACTACGTCAGTAGACAAGAAGGACAAAATAACATCTCAGAGTATATTAGAGTAAAGAATCTCTTCAAACGTGTCAAGATAAGAGAAGACCTTTTTAATGAACTAACATACTTCACCAAATATAAAATTATTGGTGACGAAAGACCAGATCAGATTGCCAACAAAATATACGGAGACTCAAGATACGACTGGGTCATTCTATTGTCCAACAATGTAATGAATGTTGAGTCAGAATGGCCACTAGATTCGGTGTCCTTTCATAATTACATGGTCAGAAAGTATGGTGATGATTCTAAACTCTCTGATATTCATCACTATGAAACCACCGATGTAAAAGATAGCCTCGGAAGAATCATAGTCCGCGCAGGACTTGAGGTACCTTCAAACTACGTTGTCAATTTCTATGATAACAATACAGGTTCACAAATTACTGCTAATAATGCAGTGGTTGGTATAACAAACTACGAATATGAAATTCAAAAAGATGATGACAAGAGACAGATCTTCTTATTGAAACCAGAGTACCTGGGCATAATCAAGAATGATATTGATGAGATCATGCCATACCCTGAAGGTTCGGAACAATATGTCAATGAAGATCTCGTCAGGGGCGACGACATTAGAATCTATTCATAAAAAAGTAATAGGCATAAAAAATTCTGGGGAATATTTTTCCCCAGAAAATGAAACTAAACTTTGATTTACCCTCTAAAGAGGTTGATGTATGATGCAACAACCAGTAAGGTAAGACATACTTGATTGTATCTCATCATCAACTGTCAGCTAGTTTAGCAAAGTACGACATGGGATCATCATCGTCATCAGAGGATGATGATGAATCAGTAGTCTTGGATGCTTGATAAGAGTCCTCAAGTTTCTTAAGAACTTCTTCCTCAGACACCTTCTTTTGTTCTGTTGCTGCGTAGTTATCATACTCAGTCTCCTCTTGTGGAGCCTGTCGTTTCTTAGTTCCCAACACATAGTCGAGACGCTTCTTCAGGTCATCATAGGACTTGAACTGATCATTTGCAACGAAGGATGTAAGTGAATACTCTTTCTTCCAGATTGCCTCAAGGGCGTCGTCATCATCCATTAGAGGTGATACACGATCAAACTCAGAAGAATCATAGTTCCAGTAACCTGCAACCTTCTTCAGTTTCAGTTTGAAGTTAGCGCCTTGCCAGAAATCGAAAGGATTAATGGGGGTCTCGTCTTCAAACTCTGGTTGCATTGCCTCCATGACCTTGTCAAAGATCTTCTTACCAAACTTATACAGGAAGACCTTACCCTCGTTCTGAGGATTAGATTTATCCTGTACCACATAAATGTTGGCGTAGAAGGAGAGTTTACGTTTCTGTTTACGAACTGTCTCTTTATCTTTATCACTACCACTATTCCACAACTCTCGGTTCAGTTCACCGATAGGATCCTTCCCACCGATGGTAGACAGAGAATTTTCAATGTACCAACCACCTGGTCCTTGGAAGGCGTGGGAGAATAGTTTAACCCAAGGGAGATCTTCTCCATCAGGTGCTGGGAGGAATCGAATGACGGCATATCCGTTACCAGTTTTATCCATCTCTGGTTTCCACAGACGTTCATCTGATCCTCCACCAGTATTACTTTGCTTCTCTACTTCTTTTACAAGCTTAGCAGTAAGACTACCAAGAGAAGATTGCTTTTTAAGGTCTCCGAAACCCATTGTGTCACCTCGTATGTTTGTATTTGGCTTTTGTCCCGTGGCTTAAAGGGGATTGGGTAGCCCCTGGTCTAGTGTAGGTCCTAATGGACCCCATGTCAAGACCCTTCTCGTATTGTTTTTTTCATACTTTCGATGATGGAAGACATGTTTGAAAAAACATATCCCAGATCAACATCGGCAGGAAATCCTAGTTGTTTGGCAGACGTGATGATGTTTTCCTTCATCACCTTTGCTTCAGGATCATCAGACAAAGACAATCTAGTATAGAGAACCTTCTGTTTATTGAGAAGTTTATCCAACATATCTATATGAAGAATTTTCTCATCATCATTCATAGATGAAAAACTGAATACCTTCGTATATATTTCATCCTGGAGTTGTGAAATTTCTTTCATCTCCTCTTGAACTATATCGGAATCGAAGAAGCTCATTAAACTACTATGTCTTTTAGTAACTTTTTGTACTTAAAGATGTCAATCTTTAAGAAGGTGTTATATTTATCCATCCTCATGGATAGAAATTTCCAGACTGGATCGTCTAGTTTCTTATCATAAGTTTTCTTGAATCCTAAAATCCTATCAAGAATGATAAATGTTTCAAGAGAGATGTTCTTTATCAAGTGTTCCTTGACAATCTGAGGATGACTTAAACCCTTGAATTTAAACATATCATCAAACTTTTGTCCTGTAAATACGGACTCTACTTCTTGACGGAAAACATATGTAAGTGATTGAGTTCTCTTCTTCCAATCGGTATAACTCTGTTCTCCATTCTGCATTATCTCCCCAATCCATAGAGCCTGAGGATCATTGCATGTAATAAAGTTGGAGACAAAGAATTCAATTACCTCAATGTCATCTTTCTGCCTACTCAGTTTCTCAAAAAAGAATCTGTCTCGGCGTTTGTAAAAACTTTGTAGAGAGGCACGACTCTTACCACAATACTTGTGATAGTCATACTTTGGTTTAGTAAAGTGGTTCTTAAGTCCTAGGTAAGACTTGTAGGCATCAAACGGGGTCACCTTCGGTATCATCTATTTGATCAAATCCAATAATATCTTCAATTTTTGCGACGTGTCTTCCTGCAATTAAGTAGGAATGGGAACCATCGATTTCCCCAACATATTTTAATTCATCCTCACGAAATTGATTCTCTCTGAGGGCAGCTTGTAATTGTAAGTGTCTTAGTTCTACTTCAGAAATCATATCGGCAATTTAGCATGAGATGTTCTCTTAAGTAGATTCAATTCAATTGCTTCATACTTCAACTTTTCCTTCAGTGGTTTAGACAATAGTTTAGGAACTGATTCAATGTCAATACTGTTTTCTTCGCAGAAGTAAACTATAGCATCAATATACTTCATACCATTTCCATCATTGGCAATAGTCTCGATTTCTTCTGTGAATTTACGAGAACAATAGAACTTGTTCTCGATAATCTTATTGATGTCGTCAGGCTTTGCCATATTCCTGTAGTTTAAATTCAACAAACTCTCTAATATATTTGGAGAGAAGATTGATGTACTTTCTCTTGTCGTATTCTTCATAAACTTTGACTTCTCCGTCTTCACAAGACATAATGATTACAAATTTCTTGACCATGATTCCGGTCATCTCGAATAACATACAAGCGTATGCTGCACACTGAACGAAGTGGTGGTCCACCCACTCTTTTGGTTTTGGTTTCTTAGATGTCTTAAAGTCAATGACAGCCAACTCGCCATCGTACTCTGCAATACAATCAACACTACCAGCTATGCCCAGTTCATAACTAAACAAAGCCTGTTCCTGTGCATGGATATTATCGATGTTATTCAGAGTAGGTTTAGCCTGTTTGAATAACATTTCTGCCAGAGGTTGGACATTTGGTACATCAAGGTTCTTCAGATAATATTCAGAGCAGGTGTGCATGTCTGTACCCCTGCTCGTTGCTTGTTTAGTGACCTTATTAGCTTCATCATTTCCTACCCTAGCTCTCCACGCACGGAAAATCTCACGATTGTAGTGACTAATAACGGAAGTAATTGATACTAATTTCTCACCTTTAGGGGTGTCATAATATCTGACTCCATCAATCGTCTCCCTTGAGAGAGTTGGGTAATCTATATCAATGTGAGTAAAACTCATAAACCTAATTCATGTTTAGCGACAATGTATTCTTTGACAAGACCACTCCTACAAATATCCTCTGGTTGAAACTCAATAGTATTAAAGGATGGCATTTGATTGATAATTCTCATGAAGTCAACAATACCATTCCTCTCATGAGTTTTCACCAGGTCAGTTTGTGTTGCGTCTCCACAGAAGTTGATCTTAGTGTTCTCACCTACCCTAGTGATGATTGAGTCTAGTTCATGGAAGTTCAGGTTCTGAAACTCGTCAATGATAAGGATAGCGTTATCAAAAGTTGTACCTCTAATAAAAGATGTACTCCAGAAACTTATTGTACCCTGAGATTTCAAATTTGCATAGAGCATCTCGAAAGAATTATCATCTGGCATCTCAAACATGTACTTTACCATATTCTTATAAGGAATCTGGTAGATGTCAGACTTGTCCTCATGGTCACCAGGGAGGAATCCAATCTCTCTGGTAGGCACAAGAGATCTGACGATATAGATCTTCTGATATGGTGTCTTTGGATCTAGAACGTCAAGAAGAGCGTTGTAGAGGGTAATAAAGGTCTTACCTGTACCAGCTACACCATAGGCTATCAGATTCTTATTCTCCTTATAGGATGTAAAGAATAATTCTTGATTCTCTGTAAGTGGTTCAATCTTTTTTATGTAATCAAGATTGATTGGTTTCTTTCTTTTCATTACCTTATTACTCATACCGAAGGGAACTGGATTTGTACTACCGATACCGGACTTGCTCTTTCTTGGCATAAAATTAAACTGGTTTTACGTTTGATCCTGGCATTTTGTTGACCTTAGCTAGAACATCATTCCAACCTGGATGTGATTTTCTAAGTTTATCATAAACCTCACCAACCTCTCCAAATTTAGGAGAGTTTTCGGGAGTATAATATCTTTCCCAGTCAGGATTGTCATCTCGCCATTGGTCCCAATCGTGAACACTCATCTTCACTTCTTTGGTTTCACCAGTTTCTTTATGTTTAATTGGATAAGTTGCCACTAATTCACCTCATGATGTGTGTATATTTATTAAACTGATTTTACTAGAAATAGTTTACGTTAATGTTCCAACGGCACTTTTGATCTGTGCATGAAGTTGACGCATGTGGTTTACTCGAATCGAAAAAAACAATTCGATTCTCTTGACTTTTAACAGTATCTTTATGAAATCTAGTCTTCCCATTACAAGTATTCAGATAGAACAAAGCGCCTTTGTGTTTATATGGAAAGTCTGTATGCCAATCGTGTTCTACAATCTCATCAGTTCTAGGATAACAATTTACTTTTGATCTGATGAGGGAACACATCTCCAACTTTGAAAACAAGATCTGATTTATCATTTCATAATAAGGACTTATGGGTATATCATTTCTGTAAATTGTATGAACAAAATTGACATTTTTAATTGATTGAATCTCGATGTTTTTCGTTATATAGTTTTGAATATAAACGGGAAACTTATTAGATATAACATTTTCCTGCAAAATTTTAAACTCATCATCAGGTAAAAAATTATCAATTACAGTTACACCCATCCCATTGCCTCAGAGACAGAGGGGAACTGTTCGATAAAGATACTCTTAGCAGAGTTAGCAATATCCATGTGTTCTTTCTGAGTCCCATGAGCAGATCTCAGTTCAATATAATGAATCCAACTGCGAACTGAGCCAGTCATATACATTTTTGTCGGCACGGAGAGGGGGAGTACAAATCGAGAACATTCTTTTGCAATTCCATCATCCAACATTTGTTGATACAATTCCATACCTTTCTTGAAGTGATCTTGCATCAAGATTTCATACTTCTGTTTAACGAACGGGTCAATATCATCAATAGAATTCTGACGATTCTTGGTGTCTTGTCTGCGTAGTTCAGGTAGAGGGATCGTCTCCGCGAGTAGGGAACTATCAGCATATCGTTGTGAAAATTCTTGATACGTGAAACTTCTGTGTCGCAGTACTTGAGCTGCCAGTCCTCTGGTAGTCGAAATTTCCAGAGTCATGAAAGCTTGTTCAAAAATACTCCAGTGTTGATGCTTCACACAATACTTGAGGAGTCCAGAAAACTTTTCGTTCTCTTGATTGTTAGGATTACTCACACGGGCACAGTATGCCATATGTTTCTCAGCATCTGGAGTCACTGAGATCAGTTTACAATCATTCATTCTTTTTCCTTTTTCCTTACTTTCTTTAGTTCTTTAATTTCTGATTTAATAGCTTGATAAGCTTCTTCTGCAGTTATTTTACCACCCATTTCCATACAAGTATAGACCTCTACTCTGGTCCCAAAATGTTGAAGCGCTCTTTCAAATGTATCAAGATCTTCGTACATAGTCCTGGTTAAAGTAAGCGTTAAAGTAAGCTACGATCCCATCAGTTCTTTTATTGCCCTGAGAGACCCATGTATCTACACACTCGTATATATCCTTACACATATACGGTGATTCCAAATCCAAGTCAATACCACCATACTTCTGAAGAAGTATACTAAGACACTGGCCTCTGAGATCTAATCTCTCATCTGAATATCTCCAGTCATCATTCGTCATCTTCAAATACCTCATCATAATCAGGAAGGGGTGGTAGGTTTCTGTCCATTGTCTCTGTATAGGATTGAACATCGGAATAAACCTCAGACTCCAATGCATCTACTAGGAGTTTGAGGTTACGAACAATGAGTTTTAGTTTGTCTCGGTTCATAGTACATTAACAGTTCTACTATTTTAAGCATAAAAAAAGGACCTGTCAAGAGGTCCCCTCAATTTATGATCACTTGCTATAAATGCGACCACGATAACAGAAAGTCCCGTGAGACTCTTTGTTTTCTACACAACGAGTAGAATACTCAACACCACGATATGTAGTATGAGTAATCTGTGCGTCATGAATAGCAGATGCTTTGTTGATCTGCTTTTTGATCATGTTTAGTGTGTTCATTGTAGGTACTCCTAAAGTAGTTGGATTTTTAGGTCCGTTCCTTTAGTCGTTTGCGTCCCAGTATTCCCAATAGCAATCAGGAGATGACTCTTTCATAACCTCAATTAATTCAATCCTAACATCATTGTTAAGATTTTCATTATTCTTTATCCGTAGCATAATACTATCAGCATCAGAACAACTAAGTGATGAGTATAAAAGAAATTCAATCATGGGATGAACGGCTCCGTTCCGCGACTTACTTGCGTCCCACCCAAGAGTGGGATGAACGTCAGGTCTTATTATAGACCTCATACATTATATATGTCAAGATACCCTTACCATATTCCAATTCAGAACCTCCTTGAGTCCACCGATATGTTTAATACCAATAGATACCTGTGGATATTGAGCTTTGCCAAACTCACTGTAGAACTGATTATCAGTAAAGTCCTTATCCAGATAGTATGTCTGATAAGATACATCAATAGATTTCAAGAAAGATTCTACTCTCTCACACTCTTGACTCTTGTTGCTGTAAATTACTGCCTGTTTCATTGGTCTCCTATATATTGAATAATATTGGTTTAGTATGAACTTATTGAATAATTACACTGTATTTACTGAGGATAATATTCAGAAGATTTTTGAGTTATCTCCTTCAAGAGAATGTTCACATTACACAATAGGTGAACTTAGGTATGGAATAATTAAAAACTTTTACAAAGATCCTGTAGCTGTCAAAGAGTTCTGGGAAAACATACCTCTATTTGCTTCCAAGGTATCAAACTCTCCTGGGATACAATCATACTTTCCCTCAACAGGTCTCAGTTTACTTAAAAATATATTTGAGTATCTATATTCAGTTTTAGAATCAGCAGACTTGCCTCGTTGCATGAATCCCAACAAAACTACTCCAGAAGTTTGGAATACTTACTGTAATTACTACTGGAAGTCAATGAATGGATCCAAATCTTCAGCTCAACCACACTATGACGATTTTAATTTAGGTTTTAATGTTTGGTTGAGTGAGGATATCCCTGCAGGAACTGACTTCTTCACATACAAATACAAAGATTACAAACCAGTTAAGTATATTGCAGACTTCAACGATCAAGCAAAAACCCAACAGGTTTTTTCAGATTTCTACGATAATGTTGATAACAACTATGATGATGATAATGAGAAAAAATATGAATCAATAAAAAAAGAATCTTCCGTATGGGATCCAGAGAATGATATCAACCCATCATGGGAAAAGTGGCATACAATTGATGCAGAATATAACAGTTGTACCTTCTATCCAGGTATCTTTTTCCACAGACCATCCGTCAACCCAAAAGATTACAGTGAAGACTTCCTAAGACATTCTCAGGTATTTTCTTACAATTGGGGTGATATAAAGGAGTTTCAAAATCAATACAAACATTATGCAAGATCTTCAACGTCTTCATAATGTTCTCTCTAATCGATTTTCTGCTTGGTCTGGGAAGTCTCTAGGTCTACTGTCAGCAGCATTATCAGTTCTAGGAGAACCTTCGTTCTTCTTCATAGTATGTTGATAGTTTGGTCGTGGGTATCTCATGTAAAATGGATCAGGCATCCAATAGGTTACTTGCCATTCTTGTTCAGGACATAACTCAAGATGTTTCTCTACAGTATGAGAGAAACTACCGAGTTGAATGTAACCATCGTGACTGACACATCTGCCGTTCCCAGTATCAACCAGGAACATCATCTTACTACTCAATCTCTTTGTCTCCAGTCATCAGGTTTGTCTCGTTGGAACCAATCTTTGATGTCATCAGCACTATTGAACCCCGTTTTATGATTGGATGGATCGGGGTCTCCTAAACCCATCCTATTCAGAAAATCATCGGTGCTTCCTTCTTCAATGTTTTGAGCGGCTTGGCGTCGTGCCTGTTTTAACCAATCCCTAGCAAGTGTATGGGACTTAGCAAGTTTCTCTGCCCAAATCATATCATCTAGTTTTACCTCTTCACCATTAGCAATACATTTACAGATGAACTCTAGCCTAAGCCGATACTTGGTGGAAAACATGTGTCTCTTTCGATGTTTTATTTATTTTTGTGTTTCTTTTTTAAGTTTGAAGTACAATTTGTAGTATCTCTTCTTCATCTCATTGAGAACCTCCATGTCTTCATAGAAACCCATGTACTTAAGGTGCTGAGAACTACCTTCTAACTCACTAATTAACATCAAGACATTGGTCTGTTCAACAGGTCTACCACCAGCAGAATATGGATCAGAAACCTCCTTCACTTGCCTCTTCAATCATCTTAGAGACTACATTTTCTGTGCCATCTATAGTTTTTACAGCAAACAAACCAGATCTTTGATACTTCTTGATCTTCTTATATTTTCTAAGAAGAGATTGAACCTCATCAGGGTCCATATCTAGACCCTCAAAGTTAATGTCAAATCCTTTCATTTCCTTTTCTTTTCATCTTTAACATTCTTAGGATTGTTCCAGTTTCTAGGATTGACTTTTCCACCTGTTTGACTGAACTTGATAAGATCATTTCTATAATGATCCCAGTAGTGGTCAAAGACATCCACTACCTTTTTACAATTTACAATATCATAACGAATAGTCCCGTCCAATTTATACTCCACAAGGTAGGTAGTATATGGAAGGGACTTATCATTGGCTAATTCAATATCACAATCCTCATGGAGGATATCAATCTTGTCACTTTTTTCGTTCTTTTCAGTCAACTTCTGTCTCCCCAACGAATGTCTGGAAATGCTTTCTCTACTGCTTGCTTAGAAATCTTATACTTACCACCCAATCCCCTGTCTTTAACCAAACACAATAAGTCAGCCTCATCAGGATGAAGACCTTCTAGCATCTGAATGAACATGGTCTCTCTACGGGTCTTGGAGAGGGAGTCGTTACCACCTTTAACAAAGTGATACATGTTCTTCCATTCCCTTCTCAGAGAGGTATGGTCGGTCCCTACAGGGACTTCATTACGTTCGTAAGGTACATTACCCTGAGGAAGCAGTGAGATAACACTATCATCAAAGTTCCAAATTAAGATAGCAGTCAAGGCGTCTGTTCTATATTCCTTCAGGATACTTACCTTCTTATCAATGGTTCTTTGTTTCGAAACAAGTTCCATAATTTCATGAATAAAAGGATTAGGTGGAAGTTTCTTTGTGACCGTTACTGCTTTCTTTTTCGTTGATGTTGTCATTGTAATTGATTTTCTATTCAGTATAAGTTATTTAATCTGACCAGTCAAGGTCATTCTTCATCTTGTTGAAAGTCCTCTAGTCCGTTCTCAAACCGAACAGCTAGCACTTCATCAGGAATAATCTGTCCGTTCTCATCAAACATCTCTGGATGCATTGGTATGTAAGTTGAATTTCTTTCAATTACATACTCTTTGACCAAGTATCCAATCACTCCTCCTACCAAAAGGAACATGAATGAAATGACGGTTGATAGTGTTAGAGTTACTGCTAACATTGTATGCTCCTAGTTACTTTTTCCTAATGTCCAGGTAAAAGTTAAAATGGAATACAACCTCCCTCCGTAAGAAGGAAACCATATTTCCAAACTTAATCTGGAAAGTCTTGGGCTTCTCGGGTTTCCTCCTATTTTTTAGTAGCAATTCTACACCCCTATTGACAGGGAGAGAATCACTTTCACGCTTATTTAGAGAAGTTTCTTCTCTTTCTGGATTGTCTTTCTGATCCGTATTTTCTGGCATCATCTAATATCCCCTGTAGATAGTTTCTAATTTTCCTTGCTTCTGATTTACCCAAGTGCCCATAACCTTCTCTCAATTGTTTATGTTCTTCATCAGATCCACCAACGATATAGTCATCAAGATCATGAATAATGTCGTTTATCTCTTTAGTTGTAGAACTATTAAGAAACTCTTGCACATCTGTTTTCTTTGCTTTTCCACTCCTCAGATATTCGTACATGTTTAGGAAGAATTTGTGATCAAAAGCCCAGTCGATTGTTTTTTCGACTTCTTGATGAATCTCCCAATCTTCCATTAAACTATCTTTTGTTCTCGTAAGTATTGTACGGTCTCCACACACCCACCAATAAGTTTCTTATCGTCATTTTCATTGACGAGGATGACTTTTGGATAGGTAGGGTTAGGTCCAAAGTTCTGTATGAACTCTTGCCTAGTGAAGTCCTTGTTAACTTTATATATCACATGCTTAACTTCTGCTAGCTGTAATACTTGTTGAACTTTTAAACAAGAAGCACATCCTTCCTTTGAAAATACCAGAAATGTCATAACTTACCACTTACTATACCATTATTTACAACATGTACACTACCCTCTGGCCATCCCTCTTGTTCACACTTAAGGTGCCAACGGGTCATATCAACTACACCATCTCTAGTTCCTCCTGTCATCATCAGACGACCCTCTTTTGTCATGGTCGAATAGAGATCAAACCTGGTATTCCACACATAAAAACATTCATCAATTAATTCAGACCCTGCAGGGATATCTAGAAGTGTTTCAGGTGTCGTTGTTGTCTGCATTTTGTTCCTCGATTGTTTGTTTGTAATCAATATTGTATCTGTATGCCTTCTCACCAGTAGAAGTATATATGGATTGATGTGTCAATTTACCATTAAGGATTTTCACTACATTATTAAGTTGTAGCTCCATGACTGTTTCCTTTTCCTCGGTTGTCATTTTTTGTGATGGACTCGGATTGTTGAAGTCTTTCATGATTAGTAACTAAGTCAGGGTTTGGTTGTGGTTCATCGGGTTCACGTAAATGATGAGGTTTGTGTTCCCTATCCATGGGTTGAGACTTGGTATTGTCATCCCTAGATAGATTTTTAATTACAATGAATGCATCTTTGTTATACTTACGATCCCCATATTGGGCTGCCCACTTTTTGTTGTACTCTTCACCTTGGTAGATACCAGATACCTGTGTACCACCAATTTCAACAACGATATTGTCCTGTTGATCCCAACCAAGAGTTTTAATCGTCTCAGCAATTTGTGATGCGAGCATAAAAAAAGGAGTGTTGAACTCCCTTTAATATAACTGAGTTGAAGTAGAGTGTCAAGACCCTTTTTTAAAAAGATCTTCCAATTTTTCCTTTTGTTCTGCAAATTGTTTGTTATTTAATTTTGAGACATCAACATACATCACCTGTTCTCCTGGTTCAGGTGCTTCAGGATGCTTTGGTTTAGGGGGAGGATTCCTCATCTCTATGTTAATAGATTGAATGTTACTCCACATCATTGCAAAGGCAGCACCACCAATGGCAGAGAAACATACAAAATAAAGGAAGACTTCAAAGTTATTCATGCTTCTTGGAGAGATTGAACTGTGTTATGTAGTTCTCCGATATCACGGAGACCCTCAACACTGAACCATGGGGCATTCGCCCAACTAAATCCTTCACCCATGGTGCTATCGGGTGCAACGATATACCAATGACATGCTGTGTCTGGTACATCTACGGCACACTTAGACCAATCGTCACTCCACTGTGGGACTTGTACCCACATAATGGCAGCGAACATAAAAGTGAATAGTCCTTTAATCATTTGTAAGTCTCCGTTTTATGAGGTAATCTAGTGAGAAATTACCCCCACCATTGAGAACGATACATGCTGCAGCTCCCCAGTAAAGAACTAGGAGTTCTAACAAGTAGATGTTAAATCCAGATGTAACTAGAGCATGATAAATTGCGAATGATATTGTACCTAAGATTGCTAAGGCACCCAGACGAGTGCCGAGTCCACAGATAACCATCCAACTCCCCACAATCTCAGCGAATGCTGCGAAGTATGAGGAGACGATTGGGAATGGAAGATGCAATGGTCGTACAAATGCATCCGCAAAGTTTTCAATGTTCTCTAGTTTCTCATATCCATGATGGATAAGCATGGTGCCTAACGCTATACGAAGTAATAAGAATCCTAGAGACTGAATCACAATGCGTTACCTCTTGGTAGTACTTCCTCAGGGAAGATAAAGTTTTCATGTGGTTGATCAACTGGTGCCAACCATGCACGTAGTCCTTCATTCAGAAGAATGTTTTTTGTATAGAAAGTCTCAAACTCTGGGTCTTCTGCTGCACGAATTTCTTGAGATACAAAGTCGTAAGCACGGAGATTAAGAGCGAGTCCAACAATACCGATAGAACTTGTCCAGAGACCCATGACGGGAACGAAGAGCATAAAGAAATGCAACCAACGCTTATTACTAAAAGCAATACCGAAGATCTGTGACCAGAAAC
>Ga0257110_1000139_pt1 | contig 38606 bp, 37 predicted proteins | sample LP_taG_7_FD_190184 | JGI IMG/M metagenome (GOLD analysis project Ga0257110, IMG submission 190184) | Marine microbial communities from Northeast Subartic Pacific Ocean, Canada - LP_J_2015_P26_10m | ecosystem: Environmental > Aquatic > Marine > Oceanic | place: Canada: Northeast Subartic Pacific...
TTCATTAACAAATTTTATGATGTTTTTCTTAGCTTCTTGTTGAGATATTTTTTCATTTTTGACTAGATGATCAATAAGGATCCCATCATTTTCAGATAATTCTGTATTAAAAAGGATTGATTTTCCGGGTGGAGAGATTATGCCAGCTGAAGGATTAAGTTTTGCAGAATTTTTATTGCCAACGAATCCTCCAAATCCAATTACTATTACGCAGTCATGCGTGAATAAAAGTTCTGAAATATAGTGTTCAACAGAGTTTCTCATCATACAAATGTAATTAATTTATACAAATTTATTACAATTAATAAAAATCTTATTGTAAAACGATATATCGTTTATTAGTTATCAAAAAAATGATTAAAATTTAGTGTTATTAAGTAATTTTTTTAAATCATCTATTGTGTCTATCGAAATGTTTTCGGTCTTCGTTTCTAATACTTTTATCTTATAATTATTGTCAAGCCATCTAAGCTGTTCTAGATTATGTTTTTTTTCATTTATGCTTAATGGTAGCATCGTGATTTTCATAAGAGTTTCTTTCCTAAATCCATACATCCCAATATGTTTATTGCAAAGAAGTTTATCAAATAAATTTTCTCTAAAGAAGTTTATTGCTTCAAAATCATCATTAAAAATTAGTTTAACTGTGTTTAAATCATCTAATTCTTTTTGGCTTTTAATTTTTTTATATAATGTTCCTATGCCCTGCTTAGAATTTTTTAATAATTCTATTAGGCTTGATATTTGAAATGGATTTATTGTGGGTTCGTCCCCTTGAATGTTTATAATTATATCATAATCTTCACCAATTTTTTCAACTGCCTCAGCACATCTATCTGTTCCCGATTGATGATTTGAGCTTGTGATAATGACATTCCCATTAAATAATTTAACGTGATTAAAGATTTTATCATCATCAGTAGCTACTAATACTTTATTTAAATCTTTACATTTTATTGCTTGCTCATAAACTCTTTGAATCATTGATTTTCCCGCAATATCTACCAATGGCTTTCCTGGAAATCTTAAAGAACTATATCTTGCTGGTATAATGCCCAATACTTTCATTAAATTTTGAAACTTAATTGACAAGCAATTGTTCTTGGGGGACGCATATCGGCTGGCCTGCTCATATATTCTTCATTAAGAAGATTATTAATAATCAAACTAACTTTTGAATTTTTATCAATATTGTATCCAAATCTTAAATCAATAATAAAGTCACCATTTCTATACTTTTCTCTAGCTTCATTGATTCCTGGAATTAATTCTTGGTTTATCCATTCATCAGTAAATATTTTATCAATATTTCTCATAAAATCATTATAACGTAAGCTAGTCCCAAAAAGAAAATCTTGATATAAAAATTCTATATCTATTTTTGCAATATGTTGGTACCTATATTTTAATATTGATGGATCAGAACTTGAATTATTATATGTTAGTTCTGGACCTATTGTTTCACCATTAATTACAAGTTGACCAATGCTTTCTGTATATACTTTGTCCGGTTCTAATGCAACTGGATTCATGTAAGTATATCCGCCAATTAAATTTATTTTTAAATCATTATTAATTTTTCCTTGCCCGTTAATGCTTAATTCAATACCACTAATTTGTGTCTCTCCAATATTCACAGACTTAAACCCTAAACCATACAACGGCATTGTTATTGGGTCTCCCCATTGTCCAAATGTAAATTCCATCATATCATTATATTTCATAACAAAAGCAGCAACATCTATAAACCCATTCCATTTATGAATTTTTAATTTCTGTTTTATTGCAATTTCTGAACTCCAACCTCGTTCAGGTTTAAGTTCTGGGTTGGCATAAATTTCAATTCCTGATGCATTAGTTGTTACAAATAATTCAGCCATTGATGGGAAGCGATATCCTTGACCCCAAGAAGATCTTAAGAATGTTGAAGGGCTAAGCTCATAATTAATACCAGCTCTAAAAACAGGTCTTCCAATAGCGAAATTATTAATAGAGTCACCATTTATAACATGCTTAACTTCAGAATTTAGGCTAAAATACTCAAATCTTGCTCCTGAGGAAATATTAAGTTTCCCTATCTTTTTATCAAATTGAGTGTAAAGGGCGTGATTTCTTCTGGAATTACTTCCTTGAAATATCTTAGAATTTGCAAAAATAATTTCATTTGTTGTTCCCATTGTAAAACTCAGATTAATTTTTTCTAAATCTTTTTGCCATTGATAATCACTATAATATGATTTTGATCTATTCACATTGTTTATTGTATCCCCTATTGTAGAATTATCATTAATTACTTTTAAAAATCTTGTCCTTAATGTGTGCCTATTGTTCCCAATTATAAATGTTGCATAGGGATCAACATTATAAGTGTCTCCATTTGTATTGGTTAGTTCACCGTTTAAAGGAATATATGCTCTGTCATAGCTATCCCAAATTATTACAGATGCTGTATTTTGGAAAAGAAAATTAGCATTTAATCCATAACTAAGCCCTTTTATTTTTTCACTCTTGTAAAGAGAATTTAAATTAAATCTTTTTCTATTAGTTTTTTCACCCTGTCTGTATCCATCATCTAAGAATAAATTACCACCAATTGATAAGTCTAGTTTTGGCATCTTATAAGATTGTAAAAATTCAAGTCCTTTAAACGCTCTTCTTTTTTCACCATTCCAATTTAATTCATCTCTTCTTGGAAAGTCTATTAATCCAAAATTCATATTTAATTTTGTAAATCCAGGCTTAGGGTTTTTATCTATTTCAGATTGTTTTGGGTATGATGTCCTTATATTAACCACACCGTTTAAAGCGGATGATCCATATAAAGCAGAGGCTGCGCCTTTTATAACTTCAACTTGATTGATGTTTTCTGTTGCAATTAAATTCCATTGAACTTGACCTGCATCACCAGAAATTAATGGCATATCATCAACTAAAACTAAAACCCTAGTACCTGTTCCATAACTCCAACCACTTCCTCCTCTTATGTTGGCTTGTCCGTCAGTAATGTTTAGGCCAGGGATTTGTTCCATGGCAGATTTAATATTTGTGGTGTTTTTGTTTTCTATAAGACTAGGTTTTATTACCTCCATAGAAATAGTTGTTTCTTCAATTCTTTGATTAAATTTTCCTGCAGAGACAACAACAGTACTTAATTTCTCAGAAGAAGATTTAAGCTCTATGTTAATAATTAAATTAGATTCTGATGTAACATTTATTTCTTTGATTTGATTTTCATAGCCAATATATTTATAAGTAATTGTGTGTAAACCTGGAGATAACTGGAAGATATATTTGCCATTAATATCTGTTGATGTCCCTTGATTATTTGAAATAATATTAACGCCAATTAATACTTCATTTGAGCCTTGCTCTAAAACTGTTCCTGTTATAGTTTGGGCCGGGGCTACTACAGTAGCTATCAGCAATGTCAGCATTAATACTACTATAATTCCTCTTTGCATTAAATATTGTTAAATATATTACAAATATAGAAAACCAAAATTGATGTAGTTTAATAATAAATTTTGTAAAAAAAATATACATTTGCCGTATATAAATTAAACGTATTTAAAACATAATAAAAATATGAATGATGATTTAAAGAATTTTATGCAATGGGTTGAGTCTTTAAACAAGGGCGAGTCAGAATTTTTACAAGCTGTTGAAGAGGTGGCAGAAGCAGTACTTCCTATACTTAGTTCCGAATCAAGATTTAAAGGAAAAAAAATATTAGAGAGAATGATAGAACCTGAAAGGGTTCTGATGTTTAGAGTTCCTTGGAAAAATGATCAAGGTGAGGTTATGGTAAACAGAGGCTATAGAATTGAAATGAATTCTGCAATTGGTCCATATAAAGGTGGGTTAAGGTTTCACCCATCTGTTAATCTTTCAATTTTAAAATTTTTAGCTTTCGAACAGGTTTTTAAAAATGCTCTTACAACTTTGCCTTTGGGTGGAGGTAAGGGAGGTGCTAATTTTGATCCAAAAGGAAAATCTGATAATGAAATAATGAGTTTTTGTCAATCATTTATGACTGAATTGTCTAGGCATATTGGGCCAAATACAGATATTCCAGCAGGAGATATTGGAGTGGGAGGTAGAGAAATTGGTTATATGTTTGGCCAATATAAAAGAATCAGAAATGAATTTACGGGAGTTCTAACTGGTAAGGGAAGAGGATGGGGAGGTTCGTTAATAAGACCTGAAGCAACAGGATATGGTAATGTCTATTTTGCTCATAATATGCTAAAACTTAAAGGAGACTCTTTTAAAAATAAAACTGTTGCTATTTCTGGCTCAGGTAATGTTGCTCAGTATTCATGTGAAAAAGCAACTGAATTAGGAGCTAAAGTTGTAACTCTTTCAGATTCTTCTGGATATATTTTTGATAAAGACGGTATTGATGCTGAAAAATTGTCGTTTATAATGGAACTTAAAAATGTTAAAAGAGGTCGTATTAAAGAATATGCTGACCAGTTTGGCTGTGAATTCCACAGTGGAAGACCATGGGGAGTTAAATGTGACATTGCACTTCCTTGTGCTACTCAAAATGAGCTTGATTATTCTGAAGCAAATTTGCTAGTTGAGAACGGATGTATTTGTGTGGCTGAAGGTGCAAATATGCCTTCGACTCCTGAGGCCGTTGAAGTATTTTTAAATGCTAAGATATTATTTGCTCCTGGCAAGGCTTCAAATGCAGGTGGAGTGGCAACATCAGGATTAGAAATGTCACAAAACTCAATTAGAATGAATTGGACAAGAGAAGAGGTGGATAATAAATTAAATACTATTATGAATGATATTCATAGTCAATGTGTTGAGCATGGAAAAGAAGGAGACTATGTTAACTATGTTAAGGGAGCGAATATAGCTGGATTTTTAAAGGTTGCTGATGCTATGTTGGACCAAGGGGTGGTTTAAATATTATTTTAAAAAAGATACGTTATGATAGGGAAATTTCAACAACAACTAAAAAATGAATTAGCAAGTATTTCCGAGGCCGGATTGTTTAAAAAAGAAAGAATTATTATACAGCCTCAGTCCACAGAAGTAGAGGTAGATACAGGAAAGAAAGTACTTAATTTTTGTGCTAATAATTATTTAGGATTATCCTCTCATCCAGAAGTTGTTAAAGCTGCTAAAGATGCGTTAGATACTCATGGTTTTGGAATGTCTTCTGTACGCTTTATTTGTGGAACACAAGATATTCATAAAGAGCTGGAAAAAAAAATATCCTCTTTTTTGTCTACTGAAGATACAATTCTTTATGCAGCAGCCTTTGATGCAAATGGAGGTTTGTTTGAACCATTATTTAGTAAAGAGGATGCTATTATTTCCGACTCATTAAATCATGCATCAATAATTGACGGTATTAGACTATGTAAGGCTGAAAGGTACAGATATAAAAATAATGACATGTCTGATTTAGAAGTTCAATTAATTAAATCACAATCTCAAAGAAATAGAGTTATAGTTACGGATGGGGTATTTTCTATGGATGGATATATTGCACAGTTAGATAAAATATGTGATTTAGCAGAAAAGTATGATGCTCTTGTAATGGTTGATGATTGTCATTCTACTGGATTCGTAGGCCCTACTGGCCGAGGTACTCATGAGCATTGCAACGTTGTTGGAAGGGTAGACATTATAACCGGGACTCTTGGAAAAGCATTAGGAGGAGCAATGGGAGGTTTTACCTCTGGGAAAAAAGAAATTATCGAGATTTTGAGACAGAAATCAAGACCATATTTATTTTCAAATTCTTTAGCTCCATCAATTGTCGGTGCAGGAATTAAAGTTTTAGATATTTTATCTGAATCCACTCTTTTAAGAGATAAATTAGAATCTAATACTAAATATTTTAGAGAAAAAATGTCTGAAGCTGGATTTGATATTAAGCAAGGGATTCATCCTATAGTACCGGTCATGCTGTACGATGCAAAAATTGCAGGTTTAATGGCTGACAAATTACTAGAAGAAGGAGTGTATGTTATTGGTTTTTTCTTTCCTGTAGTGCCTAAAGATCAAGCAAGAATACGAGTACAAATTTCTGCTGCTCACTCACTTGAAAATATTGATAAAGCTGTTATGGCATTTATAAAGATAGGTAAGGAGATGGGAGTCATTAATTAATATTGATTAAAAAATATTTTGCTACAGATAAAAAAAGTGTAATTTTGCACCCCTTTAATAAGTAAATAAAATTTAAAACCGTGGATACATTAAGTTATAAGACATTATCATCTAACAAAGCTACTGCTAATAAACAGTGGTTTCTTGTTGATGCTGAAGGACATACTCTTGGAAGACTATCTTCTAAAATTGCAAAAGTTTTGAGAGGAAAATATAAAACAAACTTTACACCTCATGCTGATTGTGGTGACTTCGTTGTTATAATAAATTCAGAAAAAATTGTAATGACAGGCACTAAAATGACTGATAGAGAAATCTTTAGTCATACAGGATATCCGGGGGGACAAAAAAGAATTACTCCTTTAGAAATGTTAGCAAAAGATGGAACTTCAGTTGTAAAACATGCTATTAAAGGAATGTTACCTAAGAACAAACTTGGGGCAGCAATTTTAAAGAATTGTTATATTTTTTCAGGTTCTAAGCATGATAAAGAAGCTCAAAAACCAACAGTTCTTAATTTAAACGACTTAATATAATATATGGAGACAATTCACACAATAGGTAGAAGAAAAGCATCTGTAGCTAGAATTTATATGTCTAGCGGAAAAGGAAACGTTACTATTAACAAGAAAGATTTTAAAGATTTTTTTCCTGTAGAAGTTTTACAGGCTAAAATTGTTCAACCATTTAAAGCTCTAGATATAGAAAATAAGTTTGATGTTAAAGTAAATGTAAATGGTGGTGGTATTACTGGTCAGGCTGAAGCTATTAGATTAGCAATTTCCAGAGCTCTTTGTGTTTTAGATTTAGAAAATAGACCAGCTCTAAAAGCTGAAGGCTTACTAACTAGAGATCCAAGAGTAGTGGAAAGAAAAAAACCTGGTCAGAAAAAAGCTCGTAAAAAATTCCAGTGGGTTAAAAGATAAAATTATTAATTATTGTTTAGCATCTAAACTAATAAGACAAGTAAATAACTTCTACTTATTGGTTGCTTAAACTAAAAAAAAAGAATGTAAACATGTCAAGAACAAATTTCAAAGAATTATTAGAAGCAGGTGTTCACTTTGGACACTTAAAAAAGAAGTATAACCCTGCAATGTCTCCCTACGTTTTTATGGAGAAAAATGGTATACACATCATTGATTTAAACAAGACTGTTGCAATGATTGAATCAGCAGCAGCTGCTTTAAAACAAATAGCTAAGTCCGGCAAAAAAATACTTTTTGTAGCAACAAAAAAACAAGCAAAAAATATTGTCGCTGAAACAGCTAAAGAATTAAATATGCCATACATAACTGAGAGATGGCCTGGAGGATTACTAACAAACTTTGCTACTATAAGAAAGTCCATAAAAAAAATGGATAGCATTGATAAGATGAAAGTTGATGGAACATTTGATACTCTTTCAAAAAGAGAAAGGTTACAAATAAGTAGGACAAGAGAAAAGCTTGAGCTCAATTTTGGAAGTATTGTAAAGATGAATAGAATGCCAGAGGCTATTTTTGTTGTTGATATTAATAAAGAGCATATTGCTGTTAAAGAATCACAAAAATTAGGTATTAGATCATTTGCTATCACTGATACAAATACTAATCCTTCTTTTGTTCATTTTCCAATTCCTGGAAATGATGATGCTTCTAAATCAGTAGAATGTATTCTAAGAATATTTAGTAAAGCTGTTGCTGAAGGTTTGGAGGAAAGATCAAATGAAATAGATCAAAAATCTTTAGAGAAAAAAACAAAGGCTAAGAAAATTTCTGAAGAAAGTAAAAAATAATTTTAAAGTTTAAAGAAAATGACAAAAATTACAGCGTCCGACGTAGCTAAATTACGAAGACAAACCGGGGCAGGAATGATGGATTGTAAAAAAGCATTAGTAGAATCTCATGGAGATTTTGAAATGGCTGTTGACGTGTTAAGAAAAAAAGGACAAAAAGTAGCTGCAAAAAGAGCTGATAGAGATGCTTCTGAAGGAGTAGTTATTGCTAAAAACAATTCAGATAACACAAAAGCTATTTTAATATCTTTAAATTGTGAAACTGATTTTGTTGCAAAAAATGATGACTTTATAAAATTAGCATACAAGATACTTGATACAGCTCTTGAGAATGATATTAGTAGTTCTGAAAAAATGAATGAATTATCTCTTGGAGATATGACAGTATCAGAAAAAATCATAGAACAAACTGGCATTATTGGTGAAAAAATTGAAGTAAGTTGTCATATAATTGAGGCTAAACAAGTAAGTTCATATATTCATGCCGGTAATAGACTTGCTACAATAGTTGGATTTAGTGATTCTTCTGAAGAACAAGTTACAAGAGATGTTGCAATGCAAGTAGCAGCTATGAACCCTTTGGCTGTTGATAAAAATGGGATCTCTCAAGAAGTTATTGACAGAGAGCTTGAAGTCGCTAAGGATTTAGCAAAACAAGAAGGCAAACCTGAAGAAATGTTAGAGAAGATAGCTCTTGGTAGATTAAACAAGTTTTATAAAGAAAACACTCTACTTAATCAAGCTTTCATTAAAGATGGAAAAAAATCAGTATCTCAATATTTAAATGATCACAAAAAAGATATGACTGTTTTAATGTTTAAGAGATTAGGTTTAGGAAATTAAATTTATAAAAAAGAGATTAATTTTAATCTCTTTTTTTTTTATTAAAAATATGAAATATAAAAGAATTCTGTTAAAACTAAGTGGAGAAGCTCTTATAGGCGAAAAAAAATATGGTATTGATTCTAAGAGACTTAGTTCTTATGCAAAAGAAATTAAAAACATTGCAGATACTGGCGTTCAAGTTGCAATCGTAATCGGAGGAGGAAATATTTACAGAGGGATTCAATCAGAAGGAGCAGGTTTTGATAGAGTTCAAGGTGATCATATGGGGATGTTAGCTACTATAATAAATGGAATGGCACTGCAATCAGCTTTAGAATCATTAAATGTTGATACAAGATTACAAACTGCTATTAAGATGGAGCAAGTTGCTGAGCCGTATATAAGAAGAAGAGCAATGCGTCACCTTGAAAAAAATAGAGTTGTTATTTTTGGTGCTGGTACTGGAAACCCTTATTTTACAACTGACACTGCAGCTGCATTAAGAGCGATAGAAATTGAGGCAGATATAATTTTAAAAGGAACTAGAGTTGACGGAGTATATTCGTCAGACCCAGAACAAGATAGTGATGCTATTAAATATGATAGTATAACCTTTGATGAGGTTTATGAAAAAAAATTAAAAGTTATGGATCTTACAGCATTTACATTATGTAAGGAAAACCAATTACCCATAAATGTTTTTAATATGAACACTATTGGGAATTTAGCTAAAGTATGTAATGGAGAAAATGTTGGAACTTTAGTAAAATTTCAATAACATTGTAAAGAACTTATGAACGAAGAAATTACTTTTTATCTTGATATAGCAAAGGAGCAAATGCAAGAATGCGTTAGTCATTTAGAAGTTATACTATCAAAAATAAGAGCAGGAAAAGCTTCCCCTCAAATGCTACGAACTGTTTATGTTGATTACTATGGTTCATCTACACCTCTATCACAGACTGCTAATGTATCAACCCCTGATGCTCAGACTATATCAATTCAGCCTTTTGATAAAACTACAATTCCTTTAATTGAGCAAGCAATTGTAAATGCTAATCTTGGATTTAATCCCTCAAATAATGGAGAGAAAGTTATTATTAGTGTTCCACCATTAACTGAAGAAAGAAGGATAGATCTAGTTAAGCAAACTAAAGTAGAAATTGAGAAAGCTAAAGTTAGTTCAAGAAATATTCGTCAAAAAACAAATGATGAAATTAAAAAGCTGGGCAAAGAAGGTGTTTCAGAAGATTTAGTTAGAGATGCTGAAGAACAAGTTCAAGAACTGACAAATCAATTTACAAAAAAGTTTGATAGTATTTTTGCAACTAAAGAAGCAGAAATTATGACTGTCTAATTATTTTAATAATTCTATAAATATATTTTAGCCTAATGTGGACTTCTATATCAGAATTAGTTTTAAAGAATAGGATAGTAATACTATTGCTAATAGTAGTTTCTACTGTTTTTATGGCTAATGAAGCTTTAGATGTTAAATTTTCTTTTGACAGAGCCAAAATACTCCCCTCAGACCATCAGGTTTATTTAGAAAATTTAGATTTTCAAGAAAAATATGGTCTTAAGCACGTAATGGCAGTTGCTGTTGAAGACAAAGATTTTTTCAAATTAGAGAATTTTAAGTTCTGGGATAATATTACATCAGAGATATCAAAATTTGATGGAGTTGAAAATATTATATCGATTAATCTTATTTCTAAACTTGAGAAAAATGATTCGTTAATAAAGTTTGATATTAAACCTTGGTTTGATAGTACTATTACAACACAATATTCTTTAGATTCTGCATTAAAAGTTTTATCCTTTCAAAAGTTTTATGAAGGAGTTTTTGATAGGTCAAAAAAGGGAACTATAATGTTAATTACTCTTGATAATGAAATAATTAACTCTAAATCAAGAGATTATACTATTTTGGGGATTAAAGAAATTATAGATTCTTACTCTGAAAAATATCAGGCTTCACTATTTTATTCCGGCATGCCTTATATGAGGACCATCAATTCTATAAATTTAAAAAAAGAAATTCTACTTTTTATTTTGTTAACTCTATTTGTTACATCGTCTATTTTATTTTTATTTTTTAGATCAATTAAAATTACTCTAATCTCAATGATTGTTGTTGTAATTGGAGCAATTTGGGCTTTTGGTACAATGTCTTTATTTGGATATGAAATAACACTTTTAACAGCACTAGTACCTCCTGTTTTGATAGTAATCGGGATTCCTAATTGTATTTTTCTAATTAATAAGTTTCATGCAGAGTTTAAGCGAAATGGAGATAAAAATAATGCGCTCAAAATTATGATTAGCAAAATTGGTAATATTACATTTCTAACAAATATTACAACAGCTTCAGGTTTTGCTGCTTTTACACTTACAGAAAGTCAATCTCTTCAAGAATTTGGACTTGTTTCTTCTCTTAATATTCTCGGAGTTTTCATGTTCTCTCTATTTATTATCCCAATTATGTTTTCTTTTTTTAAGACTCCAAATTCAAAGAATATAAAACACCTTGATAGGAGATGGATTAATTATGTAGTAGATTATTTATCTTTTTTAATTCAAAATAAGAGATCAGCTATATATAAGTTTACCATCCTTATTTTTATTATTGGAGTTTTTGGATTATTAAAAGTCCAAATTACTGGAAATTTAAGTGATGATTTTAATAAAAAACAAGACTTATATAAAGATTTAAAGTTCTTTGAAAGAAATTATGGTGGTGTTATGCCATTAGAAATTCTTGTTGATACTAAGAAAAAAAACGGTTTATTTAAGTCTTATAATTTGAAGAAAATAAATGAATTAAATGATCTACTTTTGTCATATAAAGAGTTTTCCAAACCTTCATCATATATTGATTTTCTAAAGTATAGCAAACAAGCCTATTACAATAATGATACTTCATATTATAGTTTGCCAAATAGCCAAGAACAAAGATTTTTAACTCCTTATTTAGCTAATACTGATTCTGAAATGGATGTAAGTAATATTTATTTAGACTCTCTAAATCAAGAAGCTAGAATAAGTCTTCGTATTGCTGATGTTAGTACAACTAAGATGGATAGTATAATGTCGGATCTAGAACCTAAGATCTCGAGCTTATTTGATTCTAAAAAATACAATGTGATCATTACAGGAACAACTAAAGTACTTTTAACTGGAACAAAATTCTTATTGAGTAATCTATTTGTAAGTCTTTTTTTAGTGATTATTTTAATTTCAATTTTTATGGCCTGGATGTTTGGCTCTGTAAGAATGGTTGTCTTATCTCTAGTTCCAAATTTACTTCCACTATTACTTACAGGAGCTATTATGGGGTTTTTTGGTATTGCTTTAAAACCTTCAACAATTTTAGTTTTTAGTATAGCATTTGGAATTTCTGTTGATGATACAATTCATTTTTTAGCAAAATATAGGCAAGAACTAATGAGTAATAATTGGAATGTAAAGGAATCTGTTCTCGAAGCTTTAAAAGAAACTGGTGTTAGTATGATATATACTTCTATTGTTTTATTCTGTGGATTTTTTATCTTTATTGCTTCTGATTTTGGGGGAACTGTGGCCTTAGGGCTTTTAGTTTCTATTACATTATTAATTGCAATGCTATCAAATTTAGTGTTATTACCTGCTTTGTTATTGACAAATGAAAAACATTTAGTTTTAAAGAATAATAATTAATATTTATAATATGAAAGGAATAGTTTTAGCAGGAGGGGCAGGTACAAGACTACACCCAATCACATTAGCTATCAGTAAACAAATGATTCCAGTTTACGATAAGCCTATGATTTATTACCCTATTTCAACATTAATTTATGCTGGAATAAGAGATATTCTAATTATTTCTACTCCTGAAGATCTTCCTTTATTCCAAAAACTTTTGGGTGATGGATCTAATTTAGGCTGCTCTTTTTCATATAAGATTCAGCATGAGCCTAACGGATTAGCACAAGCTTTTATCATTGGTGAAGATTTTATTGGCAAGGATAAAGTCTGTCTTGTTTTAGGAGATAATATTTTTCAAATGAAGGTTAAGATATTAGAAGAATGTCTAAATGTCGAAGGGGGAATTGTATTTGGTTATCATGTTAATGACCCAGAGCGCTATGGTGTTGTTGAGTTTAATGATGATTTCAAAGCCATTTCATTAGAAGAAAAACCATTACATCCAAAGTCAAATTATGCAGTTCCTGGTTTATATTTTTACGATAATTCAGTTATTGAAGTAGCCAAAAAGATTAAGCCATCTAATAGAGGAGAGTATGAAATAACAGATCTTAATAAATATTATTTAAAAAATAATATGCTTGATGTAAGAGTTATGAGTAAAGGTTCTGTTTGGCTAGATACTGGTACAATTCCTTCTCTTTTACAAGCAAATCAATATGTGCAGGTTATTGAAGAAAGACAAGGGAGAAAGATTGGTTGTATTGAAGAAGCTGCTTATTACAGTGGGTTTATTAATGATAGTCAATTGTTAGATTTAGCACTCCCACTTAAAAAAAGTGGTTACGGTATTTACTTAGAGAGTTTAGTTAAGTAATGCTGAACATTAAAGAATTATATTGTATTGTAGAAGATGAAATAAATTCTTTGAAAATTTCTAAATCTCCAAAAAACTTATATGACCCTATCTCTTACATAATGAATATAGGAGGAAAGAGAATGCGAGCAATTTTATTATTATTATCAAATCAAATTTTCAGTAAAGATTTAAATTTAGCACTAAAACCAGCTATAGGAATTGAGGTGTTTCATAATTTTACACTTATTCATGATGATATTATGGATAATGCTCCGTTAAGAAGAGGAGTGTCTACAATTCATGAAAAATGGGATGCTAATACAGCAATTTTATCAGGAGATACTATGATGATTCAATCCTATCAATTAATGCTAAACACTCCAGAAAAATACTTAAGTGAAGTGTTGAATTTATTTAGTGATACAGCTGTTAGTGTATGTGAAGGACAGCAATTTGATATGGATTTTGAGGATGTCCAGCAGGTGACATTACAGGCATACCTAGATATGATTGAGCAAAAGACAGCAATTTTATTAGCTACGTCTTTAAAAATAGGCGCTATAATTGGTGGCTCATCGAAAGAAGATGCAAATGATATGTATGAATTTGGCAGAAACATTGGTATTGCTTTTCAGATAAAAGATGATTTGTTAGATGCATATGGTGATCCCAAGAAATTTGGTAAAAAAATAGGAGGTGATATTGATGCAAATAAAAAAACATTTCTTTTTTTAAAAGCATTAGAGTTATGCTCAACAACTGATAAGGAAAAGATTTTAAAATTATTTGATTCTAAAGCTAATTTAAAGAATAAAAAGAATCAAGTAATGGACCTTTATGATAAGTATGAAGTGTATGAAGTTTCGAATACTAAAATACTTTATTACCATGATTTAGCCATAAAGCATTTAAATAATGTTTCTGGTGAAAATAAAGAACCTTTATATGATTTTGCCAATCAATTGTTAAAAAGAGAAGTTTAATATTTTTTTCTAATTCTTTAATTGAAATAATTTTAAATAGTTTTACAGATATTAATTAAATTTCCAAATGGATAAATTTTCTTTCTTAGGAGCAGTTCATACTAACATGATTGAGGATTTGTATAAGAGCTATTTAAAGGACGAATCTAGCGTTGATTCTAATTGGAAAAATTTTTTTCAAGGTTTTGATTTTGCTCAGGCTAACTATCAAAAGGATATTGATAGCAATAAAGTTGTTCCAAAGGAATTCAAGGTTATTGATTTAATTGATGCCTATAGAAAAAGAGGGCATTTGTTTACCTTAACAAATCCTGTTAGAGATAGAAGAAAATATAAACCAAATTTAGATATTGAAAATTATGGTCTAGATAAATCAGATTTAGATACTATTTTTCGAGCTGGCGAGGAAATTGGGATAGGTTCAAGTAAGCTCTCTGAAATTATATCTCACTTAGACTCTGTTTATTGCCAATCAATTGGAGTAGAGTTTATGTATCTCAGAAATCCAAAAAAAATTGATTGGATACTTAAAAAATTACAGAAAAACTCTAATCTTCCCAATTTTAAAATTCATGAGAAACAACATATTTTACATAAGCTGAATCAAGCGGTAGCATTTGAAAGTTTTTTACATAAAAAGTTTGTTGGTCAAAAAAGATTTTCACTTGAAGGTGCGGAATCTTTAATTCCAGCTCTTGATTCATTAATTGAACACAGTACTTTATTAGGAGTCAAAGAGTGTGTCATGGGAATGGCGCACAGAGGTAGATTAAACGTTCTAGCAAATATCTTTAACAAGACATATAAAGATATATTTTCTGAGTTTGAAGGTAATATGTATGAAGATGATTTTATTGCTGGAGATGTTAAGTACCATCTAGGTTTTACCTCCTTGCAGAAGTGTAATAACGGTAATGATATAAAAATAAGTTTATCTCCAAATCCATCTCATTTAGAAGCTGTAGACCCAGTTGTTCAAGGGATTGCGAGAGCAAAGCTTGACCAACAATATAATGGTGACGTAAATAAGATATTACCAATACTTATTCATGGTGACGCTGCATTTGCAGGTCAGGGTGTGGTTTATGAAATAATACAAATGGCAAGTTTAAAAGGTTATCAGACAGGAGGAACCATTCATATCATTGTAAACAACCAAGTTGGCTTTACTACAAATTATCTTGATGCAAGATCAAGTGTTTACTGTACAGATGTAGCCAAAGTTACTTTATCTCCAGTTTTCCATGTAAATGGAGATGATGTAGAAGCTGTTGTTCATACTATGAAAATTGCAGCTGAGTATAGACAAAAATTTAATCAAGATGTTTTTATTGATTTACTTTGTTATAGAAAATACGGTCATAATGAAGGCGATGAGCCAAGATTTACTCAGCCTAAATTATATGATTTAATAGCCAAACATCCTAACCCCAGGGAAATTTATAAAAAGAAATTAATGGATGAGGGCGTTTTAGAATCTATTGCTATAGACACATTAGACAAAGAATTTCAGATTCTTCTTCAAGAAAGATTTAATGAATCTAAAGAAATCAAAAAAGCAAAAATTACACCTTTCTTGTCAGAAGAGTGGAGTGATTTGTCATATCAGAAAAAATATGATTTTAAAGATAATGGCTCAACTTTAGTATCTACAGCTAAGGTTAATGATATATCTAAATTTTTATATGAATTTCCAGATAAAGATCTTTTATTTAAGAAAACTCAAAAACTTTTATTAAATAGAAAAAAAATGATTGACAATGATCAGTTAGACTGGTCTTTTGGTGAGTTATTTTCCTACGCTGTTTTACTTGATGAAGGTTTTCATGTAAGAATTAGTGGTCAAGATGTTGAAAGAGGTACATTTTCACATAGACATGCTATTTTAAAAACTCAAGATGCTGAAAAAGAAATATCACCACTTAATTTAATTAATGATAATTCTAAATTTGAAATTTACAACTCATTACTTTCTGAATATGGTGTATTAGGCTTTGATTATGGATACTCAATTACAAATCCAAATACATTAACAATTTGGGAGGCGCAATTTGGTGATTTTAGTAATGGAGCTCAAATTATGATTGATCAATTTATAAGCTGTGCGGAAGATAAGTGGAAGGTTCAAAGTGGTTTGGTAATGCTTCTTCCTCATGGATATGAAGGACAAGGTGCGGAACATTCCTCTGCAAGATTAGAAAGATATTTACAATTATGTGCTCAAAATAATATGCAAATTGTTAACTGTACTACACCTGCCAATTTTTTTCACGTATTAAGAAGGCAAATGAAAAGAAATTTCAGAAAACCACTCATTGTATTTACTCCAAAAAGTTTATTAAGACATAATTTATGTATTTCTAAAATAAAAGATTTTACTAGCGGAGGGTTTGAATCTATTATTGATGATCCAAGTCTTATTGAAAGCAATGACAACACTTTAGTTTTATGTTCAGGGAAAATTTATTATGACTTATTTGAAGCAAGAGAAAAAAATAAATCATTTGATATTAAACTTGTTAGAATTGAGCAGCTATACCCATTAGATATTGAATCAATTAAAAAAATTCATAGAAAATATAAGCCTGGAAAAGTTATATGGGTTCAGGAAGAGCCTGAGAATATGGGTGCATGGCAGTATATTCTTTCTAATTTAAATGATTTAAATATTACAAATATCAGCAGAAAAGCTAGCGCAGCAACAGCAAGTGGTTCTAGTAAAAAGTCAGCAATTAAACAACAAAGAATAATTGACGATGTTTTTAAATTAAGTAAGAAAAATTAATTCTATTTTTGTAAAATCATTTAAATTATTACATAAATTAAATAATAAATTTTAAAATGAAATTAGAAATGCGTGTACCAAGCCCAGGCGAATCAATATCTGAGGTGGAAATTGCAGAGTGGCTTGTTGAAGATGGTGATTATGTAGAGAAAGATCAATCTATTGCTGAAATAGATTCAGATAAAGCTACCTTAGAGCTTCCTGCAGAAGAAAGTGGTATCATAAAAATTATAATTGGTGATGGTGAAACTGTTGCAGTCGGAGATGTTGTTTGTATAATTGACACCTCTGTAAAAGGAACTTCATCTAAAATAAAAAATACTAAAAGTGAGATAGTTGAAAGTGTAAAGATTGAAAAGAAAAAATCTAAAGAAATTTTAGTAAAAGCAACTCCCCTTGCAAAAGAAATAATTAATCAAAATGATATTGAAGTTGATAAGATAATTGCTAGCGGAGATGATGGTAGAATTACTAAATCTGATGTTGTAGATTTAATGAATAGTAATAGCTCTGGTGATGGTAGAGAGTCTTCACTAAGTAAAATGACTTCTCTAAGAAGAAAAATTGCTACTCGTCTGGTTGCTGTAAAAAATGAAACAGCTATGTTAACTACCTTTAATGAGGTAGATATGACTGCTATTAATTTACTTAGAACTAAATATAAAGAGAAATTTAAGCAAAAGCATTCTGTTGGACTTGGTTTTATGTCTTTTTTCTCTAAAGCTGTTACAAAGGCTCTTGAGGAGTTTAAGGATGTTAATGCTATGATTAGTGGAGACCAAATAGTTCACTATAATTATGTAGATTTAGGAATTGCAGTTAGTGCACCTAAAGGTTTAATGGTTCCTGTTGTTAGAAATGCTGAAGTTTTAACATTTAGAGAGATTGAATCAGAAATTAAGAGATTAGCAATTAAAGCTCGTGATGGTAAAATTACAATTGATGAAATGTTAAATGGAACTTTTACTATAACTAATGGTGGTGTATTTGGTTCTATGCTTTCTACACCAATTATTAATCCACCACAAAGCGCTATTCTAGGAATGCATAACATAGTAGAGCGCCCTGTTGCTTTAAATGGTGAAATTATTATTCGACCAATTATGTATTTAGCTCTTTCTTACGATCATAGAATAATTGACGGAAAATCATCAGTGGGTTTTCTTTGTAAAGTTAAAGAGTATCTTGAAGATCCTACAATACATTTAATGGATAACCAAGTAGAAAAATCTTTAGAATTATAAATTTTATTCTGGCGCAATTTCAAAAGCTAGACCTTCAAGCTCATTAGTTATAGAAATTTGACAGCCAAGTCTACTATTTTCTTTGACATTAAACGCCTCTGAAAGCATAGCTTCTTCCTCATCTTCCATTTCTGGTAAAATGTTATCTGAACTAATATAGCATTGACATGAAGCGCACATTGCCATCCCTCCACATACACCAATTGTTCCTTCTGGTGCCAGCTCATAAGAGCGAATGATCTCCATAAGGTTCATAGCCATATCTGTAGGAGCAACGACCTCGTGAGTTTTACCCTCTCTATCTGTTATTATAAGATTAACATCAGACATATTGAGTTTTATTCATTAATTGATTGAACAACTGGCTTTTTTGCTTCTTTTCTTGTTCCATCAAAACCATCAATTCCGCTAACTGTAGTGTATTTGAAAATATTTTTTTTGCCTGGGTTAATTATTTGATAAGCAGATTGACACATAAGAGTTGCTTCATGAAATCCACATAGAATTAGCTTTAACTTACCTGGGTAAGTATTTACATCTCCAATTGCAAAAATTCCCGCAATATTAGTTTGGTAATCAAAGGTGTCAACTTTTATTGCATTTTTTTCAATATCAAGACCCCAATTTGCAATTGGGCCAAGTTTTGGAGATAAGCCAAAAAGAGGAATAAAATGATCAACTTTAATTTCGGTATCAATTTTATTTTTTGTTACAATAATGCTCTCTAATTTTTCTTTCCCGTTAAGTTTAGTTATTTCAGCAGGAGTTAAAATATTTATTTTATTATTATTTTTAAGTTCTCTAACTTTTTCAACAGAATCAAGTGCTCCTCTAAATTCATTTCTTCTATGAACAAGAGTTACTTTTGCATCTATATTAGCTAAAAAGATACTCCAATCTAACGCAGAATCTCCTCCTCCAGCAATGACAACATTTTTATTTCTATATATTTCCGGATCTTTAATCATATACTCAACACCTTTATCTTCAAAGAAGTTAATATTTTCTAATAGAGGTTTTCTTGGTTCAAAACTTCCAAGACCTCCGGCAATTGCGACAACAGGAGCTTGATGTTTAGTTCCTTTATTAGTAATTACTGTAAAAATGCCATCTTTATCTTTTTTAATACTTTCTGCTCTTTCTCCAAGAGTAAAGCCAGGCTCAAATTGTTTTGATTGTTCTAATAAGTTTTTTGTTAGATCTCCGGCTAAAATTTCTGGAAATCCGGGTATATCATATATTGGTTTTTTTGGGTATATTTCTGAACATTGTCCTCCTGCTTGTGCAAGAGCGTCAATTAAATGACATTTTAGTTTTAGTAATCCCGCTTCAAATACTGTAAATAAACCCGTTGGGCCAGCACCTATTATAAGTATATCTGTTTTGATCATCTTAGAATTAATCTTGTTAATATTTTTATTGAAAATACGTTTTGCAAAATTACGAAGCTTTTTATGTTTTTAGTCGATATTGTACTAATAATTAGTAATTATAGTTGTAAAATTTATTTGATATAATCTTTATACTATTATCCATTTATTGCAACTACTTCTTTTATTTCATTACCAAGTTTTTGAATTAGTAGTGATTCAATACCTTGTTTAAGTGTTGCTGTAGATGAAGGGCAGCCACTACAAGCCCCTTTCAATACTACTTTCACAGTACCTTTATCATATGAGTCAAATTCAATTGCTCCTCCATCTCCTTCAACTGCGGGTCTTATGTACTCATTTAATAAACCAACAATATTTTTTTCAAGATCTGTTTTTGGTTCATTTCCACTTACTTGGATTTTTTCTGATGATCCTATTTCTTCAGATTTAATTGTATCTTTCTTTTCAATTTTTATATTCTCAGTATAATTTTTAATTTCATCTTCATTTAATACAGTTGTAATAAAATTTCTTAGCTCTAATGTTATTTCTCCCCATTCTATATTATCGGTTTTTGCAATTGAAATAAAGTTCTTACTTAAGAAAATACTTTCTACAAAAGGAAGTTGAAATATTTTATTAATCATTGGTATTTTTTCTGCGTCTGTAGAGTCTATAAATTCAATACTTTGATCTGCAAGCATTCGATTAGACACAAATTTCATCACTTTTGGATTAGGTGTGCTTTCAACATATATACTATAATTCATAATTTCTATTTTTACAAAAATACAAACTCAAAATATATGGCCTTAGTAAAATCATTAAAAAATAAAACTCCAAATATTTCTTCTAATGTTTATTTAGCTGAAAATGCTACTATAATTGGAGATGTCATCATTAAATCACACTCTAGTATTTGGTTTAACGCTGTTGTAAGAGGAGATGTTAATTCTATTATAATAGGAGAAAATGTAAATATTCAAGATGGGGTGATCATTCACTGTACATTTAACAAGACCACAACATCAATTGGTAATAATGTATCTATAGGTCATGGTGCTATTGTTCATGGATGCGAGATAGGAGACAACGTTCTTATTGGAATGGGAGCTATCATTATGGATGGTGTTAAGATTAAAGAAAATTCAATAATTGCAGCTGGTGCTGTTGTAACTCAAAATACTGTAATTAGATCAGGAGAGGTTTTTTCTGGCGTTCCTGCTCGATTACACACAAAAAAAAATGAAGATGATATACGTAAATTAACTTCAGAACTTGCTAAAAATTATATTCAATATTCTTCTTGGTATAATTAATTTATACCCAAATATCTACTTCTTCTAATTTAATACTTTCTTTAAAGAAAAAATATGCACTTTTTTCAAATGATTTAGTGTAATTAGAAACTATGAAATGGTAAATAGGCTTTTCAGTTTTTGCTATTAATTTAGATTTCCCCAAATCTTTAGAAATAGATTGAGATACAATCTCAGATGAATCAATTACCTCTAATTTATTATTATAAAATTTAATTATTTCATTCTTAATTAAGGGGTAATGTGTGCAGCCTAAGATTAGAGAATTAATATTTTTTAATTTATAATGAGTTAAATATTTTGTGATGATTGACTTACTAATTTCTTGATTAATAAAACCTTCTTCTATCATTGGCGCAAGCAAAGGGGTAGGGTGTGATTTAACAGAAATTTTATTGCAATATTGATGTATTTTTTCTTTGTAAATACTAGATTCAATAGTAGCTTTAGTACCTATTACTCCAATTTCTTTTGAGGTGCATTCTTCTGTAATCTTTTCTATTACAGGATCAATAACATTATAAATTGGAATATCAGTAATATTTTTTTTAATGTGATCAAATGCAACAGCTGAAGCACTATTGCAAGCTATAACGATTGCTTTACAATTTTTTGATTTTAGAAATAATGCAATTTTTAAACTATAATGTTTTATTGCTTTTTCAGATTTTTCACCATAAGGTAAATGCTTGGTGTCACCAAAATATATAAAGCTTTCGTTTGGAAGTATTTTTTTTAAAGAGTATGCAATGGTTAGACCTCCAATTCCTGAATCAAATATTCCAATTGGGCTATTTTGCATAGGTTTAAAATATAATTAAAGATTAAGCTTTTTCTTAACTTTATCAATTATGTTCTCAGATTCTTTGGCAAACAAAATCGTTCCAAGACTTCTGTCAAAGATATAAGTGTAACCACCTTCTTTCGCTACTTCCTCAATTGCCTCTCTTGCTTTAGCTAAAATAGGCTCAAGTAATTCTTGTTCTTTTGCCTGAAGTGCCTGCTGAGCATTTTGTTGAAATGACTGAATTCTTTGCTCCAGCCCAGTAATTTCTGAGATTTTGTCCTGCTTTACCAAATCATCATATGAAGCTTCATTAGATTGGAAATCTTGAACACTTTGTTGATATTCATTTGTCATTGCTTGAAGTTGAGATTCTAAACTTTTTGCAAAAGTTTGCACTTCTGATTCTGCAGTTTTTCTCTCAGGAAGAAGCAGTAGTAATTCTTGGGAATCAATGTATCCAAGTTTATTTTGTGCAAAATTACTTAGGCTCAATAGGCATGTAAGTGTTAGTAGGGCAATTCTTTTCATAGTTTTTTTTATTTAATTTTTTAATATCCTAGTAGTTCCAGTATTTTATCACTTTTGTCAAGATTAGGATTTGAGTATAACATTATTAGATCACTTGAGCTGTCAAATATAACAGCATATTTATTATTACTAGCTAGTTGTTGAATAGCATCATAAATTTTTTCTTGAATTGGTTGAACTAGCTCTTGGCGAGCTAATGATAATTCTCCATCTGGGGAGAAATATTTTTTTTGAAGTTCTTTTGCTTGGTTTTCTTTTTGCATAATAGCTTCTTCTCTTTTTATTTTCATATCTTCAGTTAATAATAACTGTTCTTTTTGATATGATCGATACATTTTATCCACATCTGAATATTTAGCTTCGATTTCTACTTGCCATTCCTGTGACATGAAGTCTAACTTTTCTTGAGCTTGTTTAAACTCAGGAATTTTATTAAGGATGTAGTCTGTATCTACATAAGCAAATTTTTGACCGTAGCTAAAATTAGCTATAAAGAATAAAGTAAATATTATTATTATTAATTTTTTCATTATACAAATTTAGTTAAAAAGTTTGACCCATAGAAAAGTGAAATTGACCTCCATTTGCATTTGGATTACCTATTACATCATCAAGCCCCCAACCATAATCTAAGCCCATCATACCAACCATAGGAAGCATTATTCTTAATCCTATTCCAGCAGTTCTTTTAACGATAAATGGATTAAAGTTGTTGAAATTTTCCCAAGCATCACCAGCTTCAACAAAACCTAGCATATACATAGTAGATGATGGGTTTAAGCTCAGAGCGTATCTTAATTCTGCCGTATACTTACTAAATACTGTTGCTCCAGTCTGAGGAGATAAAGAATTATTTGAATACCCTCTCAAAGCTATTAGCTCTCTTCCATCATTCATCATTCCAACTCCACTTAGACCATCTCCTCCTACATAAAATCTCTCAAAAGGTGTAATTCCTTTATCCTGATTATATGCTCCAAGTAATCCAAACTGTGTTCTTGTTGCCAGAACAAGTTTGTCTGTAAACGCGCTATACCAAACACTCTTAAAATTAAATTTATAAAATTCCATCCATTTATATTTTTCCTGTTCTGTTAGCGTGGAATAATCTTCTACATCATCAAAGAGAGAGTATGGTGGTGTTGCGTTTAGAGAAAGTGTAAAGTGTGATCCTTGTCTTGGGTATGTTGCTTGGTCTACAGAGTTTCTATCTAAAGTTAAGCTATAATTAATATTATTAGAATATCCGTCACTAAAAGAAAAGAATGTTTGAGAATTACTTAGGTCATATCTTGAGAATTCTATTCCATTATATAGACGAAACCAATCATCTGGTTTTTTTAATCTATTTCCAAGACTAACAGATAACCCCGTAATAGAAAGTTCTTGTTTTTCCTCACCATCTAGTCCATTTGTTGATTCTGCGCGATGTAATGAAATTGAAAGTGATGTAGGTTTTTTGCCTCCGAGCCATGGCTCTATAAATGATGCTCTATAAGTCCTATAGTATATACCATTTGATTGTGCCTGTAAAATTAATCTTTGCCCATCGCCAGAAGGTAGTGGTCTCCATTTATCTTTTTTAAAGAAATTTTTTGAAGAGAAATTATTAAATGTTAAAGCTAGCTGCCCAATTACTCTTCCTGCTCCCCAGCCTCCCGACATAGATATTTGATCAGAAGACTTTTCCTCTACTACATAGGTAATATCAACTTCATTTCTTGCAGGTTGAGGGTCAATTTTAACATCAAAAGTTTCTGGGTTAAAATATTGCATCATTGCTAATTCTCTCTGTGACCTCATTATGTCAGATCGCTTGAAAAGATCTCCAGGCATAGTTCTGATTTCACGCATTATTACATGGTCATTTGTTTTAGTATTTCCAATAACAGATACCTTATTTACTCTGGCCTGCTCTCCTTCATAGATTCTTATTTCTATATCAATTTGGTTGTTTTCTGTTGAAATTTCAATTGGATTTGCATTAAAAAATAAATATCCGTTATCTAAGTATAGTGCGCTAATATCTGAACCATCTTGACTTCCAAACAATCTAGATTCTAATGTGGTTTGATTAAAAATATCTCCTCTTTTTATACCCATTTGGTTAAACAGCTCTTCATTTGTATAAACAGTATTTCCAATAAATGATATCTCTCCAAACAAGTAGGGATCTCCTTCGAATAAATTTATTTCTACAACCAAGGAATTATCGCTATTTAAATATGTTGAATCATTAAGAATTCTAGCATCTCTAAAGCCTTTTTCATTGTATTTTTTTATTAAATTTATTTTATCCTCTTCATATTTTGATTTAATAAATTTTGAAGCTTTAAAGAATCTCCATTTATTTTTTACTTTAGTTTCTTTAAGGCTTTTACGAAGCTTGGAGTTACTAAGTGCATAAACTGTATCTTTTTTATTAAAGAAATTCTTATTTTTATTAAGTTCCTGCTTTCTTCCAGAGACTATTATATCATGTATTTTAACCTTATTATTTTTATCAATATCAAAAATTAATAATGACGCATTTTTAGTTAAAGTATCTTTAATAATAATACTTTTAACAGATGTATTAAGAAATCCCTTATTAATGAAAAAGTTTTTGATGTTTTTTGTGCTATTAATAATTAAGTTTTGAGTAAGGACTTTTCCTCTAATTAATTTTAAATCTTCCTTAAGTGTTGATATATCTGATTTGCTTATTTTTCCTTTAAATTTAAATTTAGATAATCTAGGGTATTCCTCTAATTCGATTTCAAGATTTATTTTATTTTCTACAATTGATAAAATCTTAATATCAATATTTTTAAATAGGCCTTGATTCCATAATTTATAAATTGCAGAGCTTATCTGATCACTTGGAATTGTTATTTCATCTCCAGTATTTAATCCAGACATATTTATCAAGACAGATTCACTTAGATGTTTTACTCCAGAAATTGAGATATCCCCAATAATGTAATCTTTTGGTTGTGAGTAGTCTATAATTGAACTGTTTAAAATGGTATCTTGAGCAAGTACATATGTACTTGAAAATAATGCCATGATTAAGATTAGACTAATTTTTTGTATAATTTTATTCATGTAATGTTTTGGCTGTTTTACCAAATCTTCTTTCTCTTTGTTGATAATTTATTATTGCTTCTTTTAAATCTTCTCTTCTAAAATCTGGCCACATTTTATCAGTGAAATATAATTCAGAATATGCTATTTGCCAAAGCATAAAATTACTAATTCTATGTTCCCCACTTGTTCTAATAAGAAGTTCAGGGTCAGGAACGTTATTTGTTGTAAGATATTGCTTGAAGATTTCTTCAGAGAAATCTTCGAACGATATTTTATTTTTAATTATTTGTTTAACAGCATTTATTATTTCCCATTTCCCACTGTAGCTTAGCGCTAAGATAAGAGTCATAGACAAATTTTCTTTAGTTTTTTCTATTGCCTCAGATAGTTCGTTCTGACATTTTTTTGGCAGTTTATTTGTAGATCCAATCGTTGCAAGTCTAATGTCATTATCCATTAATGTTTTTGTTTCTTTATTAATCGTAGATATTAGTAGAGTCATAAGTGCACTAACTTCTTTATCTGGTCTATTCCAGTTTTCTGTAGAGAACGCAAAAAGAGTGAGATATTTAATTCCAATTTCAGCTGCTCCTTCCACTGTATCTCTAACAGCTTTAACGCCATGATTATGTCCAAAAACTCTAAGTTTTCCTTGTTTTTTTGCCCAACGTCCATTGCCATCCATTGTTATAGCAATATGTAAAGGGATGTTATTTTTATCAATTATTTCAGTCATCGTATGAATTAAATCAACTTTAATAATCGCAGCCTTTGGAGAAGCTTGGTAGTTTAAATGAAAAAGTAATTGCACTAAAGGCATACCAATCATCTTTTAATTCTTCATCCCCTCTTTGCTCATCTTTTGTATGTGTTCCTGTTGGATCAGACATTTCAGAAGATTCGTTAGTGAACTCAGTAGGATTTCCTGGATATGTAAGACTTACATCGTCAAGGTAGTCAGTAAATGTTTTATTCATACTGAAAGAAAATAATATGTTGAAACTCTCGTTGATAGAAAATTTTAAACCTCCACCCAGAGGAATTGAAAATTGTGTTCTCGAATATTTTTTACGATTAGGGTATGCAGTTGTTCCTTGACCTTCAGTTCCAAGAGGTTGAAGCTCTATCCATTCTCCATTGCTATTTTCTGCTAGTGGATTAAAATTAAATATAGAAACCCCAGTGAAAAGATATGGAGACCATTTGTATGCAGGGTTTCCAATTTCATATGGTAAGAAATTAAATTCAATTAGCCCAGAAAGTTCTTGAATGGCTGATTTGAAATGAAGTCCTCTGTCTAAACTAATACTATCTGAAGAGTTTCTATCATCTCCTTCAATATTTGAAAGTTTGATTTGTGCCTTTAAAGAGAATCTTCTGTCAAGATTTCGTCTTACCATTATTGCACCTGCTGGCTTTGGTGAGCTAAAGTGATTGGTATTTAAATCTCCAATGTAATATGATAATCCAAAACTTCCTCCAATTTCAGTATTTGGATTGAATGTTTGACCGTTTGTGAATAATGCAGAGATCATTAATACTGAACAGCTGAGAATTCTTATTTTATTTTTCATAAATAATATTGATATATTATAATGCAAATATACTTTTTAATGAGGATTTTAAAAAGTATAAAATTAATTTCTTTTATCAAGTCCCCACATTAGTTTATGTCTGATTGTAGAGCTAAAAGTATTCCCTTCAGGTTCAATTAAATTGATAGTAAAATCTGCCTTTTTTATTGTTAATTCAACAGAGGAATCAAATGCTCTAGAGCACGAATCAAGAGTTACTAATGCAAGCTTATCTCTATCTTCAACTTTTAATTTTATAATACTATTGCTGTCAATCACAATAGGTCTTACATTTAAGTTATGTTGGGCAATGGGTGTTATTACAAAATTATCTGTACCAGGCATAATTATAGGCCCTCCACAACTTAATGAATAACCTGTTGACCCGGTAGGAGTAGCAACAATTAGTCCATCAGCCCAATATGTATTTAAAAATTCATCATTAATGAATGCGTCAATTTTAATCATAGAAGAAGTGTCTTTTTTCACGATTGCGACTTCATTTAATGCGAAATTTTTGTTTTGAAAAAGATTGTTTTCAGTGTGAAGTTCTAATAGTGTTCTTTGATTAATCGAGTAATTTCCTCTAATTAAGTCATTAATGGCTTCATCAATTTGATCTGGCGGAATACTTGAGATAAAACCTAATCTTCCTGTATTAATACCCATAATCGGAATATTAGTTTTATTTACGAAGGATGTAGCCTTTAAAAGAGTTCCATCACCACCTACACTAAGTAAAATATCTGTTTTTTCTACAAGAAGATTAGTTGAGCTATTAAAAGTTTCTATTTGAGAGTGAAATCTCAGTCTTTCACTTAAAAATTCATAAAATGATGACTCAATTATAATATCTATTTTTTCAGACTCTAGTTTTTTCACCAAGTGTTGAATATACTTGTTGAAGTTTTCTGAAAAGACTGTTCCAAAAATTGCTATTTTCATAACTTTATTTTTTTGTTCCAAATGGATTCGAAAAATGTAAAAATACTCCTTTTTCACTTAATCTATTAATAGCAAATTCTAATCTTATCATTTTATTGTAATATGTTACATAGTCTAGGCTTATTCCTTTGCCCCACATGATAGAATTAGCTAATGTATTATCTCCAAAGTTTTGAATATTTTTCGCATAACCTAAATCAGAAAAAATAGAAAAATATAAAGAGTAATGCGATTTTTTAAATTGTTCCATTTTGAAATATGGTATTATCAATTTTTTTGGTTTTATTAAGCAAATTTTTACAGAGCTTTTTGATAGCCAATAGTCCTTTCCGTCTACTACATAATATTCATAGCCTCTTACATAATCATTAAAACCAAATGTTTCATTTGTAAAATAGCTCTGTATATTTTTATGTGTTACTCTTGATCTAAAACTGGATCCTAAATAAATTTTTTCTTTTAAGATATGATGGTGTTCGAAATGGCTGTATAATTCAAAATGTTTTATTGGGCTTGAAATGCTTAAATTTTTGGATGCTTCAATATCAATATAATTGCCTTTTAGTGGGTAGTTTTTATTATCTCTATTCTCATAAATAAAATTATATGAAAATTTTATAAAACTTCCTTCATTACTATTATTTGAAAGATAATTAGGATTCAATAATTTTATTGAATCATCAATACTTGTATGAAAAATTTTCATCTTTAATTTGTGCTTCATTTTAACATTTTTTCTAAAAATAATATCAAAATTTAGTATCAAATCTTTTGATGTGAAATTTTGACTATTTTCATAAAAAATTAGATTATTCTCCACCGTTTTATAGAATGTTTTTTTTCGTCTAAAGAATTCAATGTCTGTGTTTATTCCTAAGTTTTGATTATTTTTAATAAATGGTATTTTATAATTTATCTGATAATGTTCCTTAAAACCTCGTCTATATTTCAAAGCTATTAATTCGTTACGGCCACGAAAATTTTCAATATTTAAAAATAATCCATAATTTATTCTTGAAAAGTCAGAGTAGTTTGTTTCTTTAAAGTCATTCCACCAAACATTGAAGTTCCTCTCTGAAATTTCAAATATTGGATACGGCCATACATACCATCTTTCTACTAATTCAATTTCTATTGTTACAGTATTTTTATTTTTCTTTATATCAAAGTCAATAAAATTAAATAAGTTAAGATTAGTTAAGTTTTTTTTTGCGTCACTAATTTTAGTATTTAACTCAATAGTTGAGATTTTCTCTCCAACTTCGAAATCTAACTCTCTTAAAATTATTTCTTTTTTTGTTTTTTTATTTCCTTTAATTTTAATTTCTGAAATATTTAAGAATTCTTTGGCTAAAGAATCATTTTCTGAATTAAGCACTTTATTTTTACTAATTAAATTATTATTTGAGACTATTAATAAAAAGATAATTAGGATATGTTTCATGCAATTATATAATTGTAAAATGTTTTAATAACAGAGAATAATTAATTAAAAATTAAATTAATTTACAGGCGAAACAAACATACTATTTTTTAATTTTGTTTAAAATATTATATGACTAATTTAAGTGTAAATATAAATAAGATTGCAACATTAAGAAACTCCAGAGGAGGTCGTTTTCCTGATGTTTTAAATGCTGCTAGAAAATGTCAAGATTTTGGTGCGGATGGAATTACTATTCATCCCAGACCTGACCAAAGACACATTACACGAGATGATGCATATGCTTTAAAGGATGTAGTAACAAAAGAATATAATATTGAGGGATTTCCTTCCAAAGATTTTATTGAGATAGTTACTAAAATACTTCCTACGCAAGTTACCTTAGTTCCTGACCCTCCTAATATTCTGACTTCAAATAATGGCTGGGATACAAATAAAAATTTTATTTTTTTATCAGATATTATTGAAGAACTTCATGCTCATAATATTAGAGTGTCAATTTTTGTTAATCCAGCATTAGAAATGGTTGAAGGAGCTAAAAAATGTAATTCTGACAGAATAGAGCTGTATACTGAGGCTTATTGTAACAGCTTTAAAGAGGATAAGAAAAAAGCTATTCAGCCATATATACAATCTGCAGAATTAGCTGAAAATCTTAAATTAGGAGTAAATGCTGGACATGATTTAAATTTAGATAACTTGCAGTATTTTGCGAAGAATATCCCAAACTTGGAAGAAGTTTCTATTGGTCATGCTCTAATTTCAGATGCTCTTTACTTGGGATTAGAAAATACTATTCAAATGTATAAACGGCTTTTGTAAATGAAACTATATTCTAAAATACACGGTCATAAAGGTCAGGATTTAATTATCATGCATGGGCTTTTTGGGATGAGCGATAATTGGAGTTCACTTGGTAGAAAATTTTCAAAATACTGTAGAGTACATTTAATAGATTTGAGAAATCACGGTAGATCTCCTCATTCTATAGATTTTAATTACGATGTGATGTGTGAGGATCTTCTAGAATATATACTGGATAATAATATTCAAAAACCAATATTGTTAGGACATTCTTTAGGTGGTAAAGTCGCTATGAAATTTGCTTTTACACACCCAGAGAGGATTGCCAAGTTAATAATTGCAGATATATCTCCAAGGAAATATAATAGTGATTTTCATGAAAATCTTTTAGCAACCTTGTATAAACTTCCTTTGCAAGATTTTGATAAAAGAGAAGAGATTGATAGAGTGCTTTCATATTCATTTGAAGATAAAGGTATGCGCTTATTTCTCTTAAAAAATCTATATAGAAATGAGAAAAAAAATTTTGCTTGGCGTTTTAATATTGAAATTCTTTTGGAGAAAGTAAACAACATTCAAGAAGCTGATTATGTAAAAGGGGTTTGTGATGTACCTACTCATTTTGTAAAAGGAGGAGCTTCACATTATATAACAACAAAAGACGAAATTATTATCAATAAACATTTTTCAGACTTTAGTATTGCAACGATTAATGGAGCTGGTCATTGGTTACATGCTGAAAAACCAGAAAAATTTTATAATGAGGTAATGGGTTTTTGTTTGCTATAAACTACTATCTAAGAAAGTTAGGTTAAGTTTCTAGAATTTAATTATTTGTCCTTCTTTTGCTAAATTAAAACCTTTCTTTAAGACTTCCTTTTGAGCATTATGACCTTCTTGTAGTAAAGGATTTGTGTGGTTAAAGTGAATAAAATGAATCTTTTGTTTATCGTTCTTAGAAAGCTTTGAAAAAAGTTCCATACTCTCTTCAACAAAAGGATGTGGTATTTCACTCATATCTCTTGCTAGCTCTCCATTTTCATAAAAGGTGGCGTCTAAAAAAGCATAATCCACTTTTTTAATAAGTTCTGTAATACTTGTTTCCCATGTTTCCCATTTATCAATATCTGGAATAAAGATTAAGGATTTATTATTAATGATTATCTCATAGCCTACGGTTTCTGAAAATTCATCTCTATGAGGCACTAAAAATGGTTTGATTTTTATTCTTTCGTTTAAGTTAAAAATAGAATCTGATTCAATTACTCTTAGCTTGATGTTTTCTAATTTTACTAATTGACTCCAAGGTCCATTGTTTTTCAAAAAAAAATTCATTTTTGGCATTGTATAAACTGACAAATTATTAGTCCCCATCACTTCTTTACCAAAATGCATTAATCCAGTGTAATGCCCAATATGTGCATGAGTTAATAAAATACCATCTAATTTTTCATTTCCTGTATTCTGCTTTAGTAGATATAATTGCTCTTTTATATTCGGAGTAGCATCTATAATCCATTGCTGTTTGCTAATAGGGTCTATAATTGCTAGGCAAGAAGTTGTTTTTTGTAATTCTAGGTTCTTCCAAGCGTCTTCACAACATTTTTTTTTACAACTCATTTGAGGGTAACCAGCATCTTGAGCAACTCCCAAAACCATTGCGTATGGAGATGTCTGAGTTTGATCTTTCGACTGATTGCAGGCAAAAGAAATAATAATAATTAAATAGATTAACTTTTTCATTTTATAATTTTTTCAAAACAATGATATTTATTTTTGTTAGGTTTTAAATTTATTGTACCTACCTCATTATATCCTATACGTTTGTAAAAATTCATAGCTTTTGGGTTGCCGGAATAAGTATCAAGTCTAATGGAATTTAATCCTTTTTTTATGGCTAATTTTTCTGTAAAAATCATAAGTGATTTTCCAATCCCTTTACCCCAAAAAACTTCTTTTACTGCTAGTCTATGAACAACTAAAAATTGGTTTTTTTTATCTTTCCATTTTAATGGTAAATACGTTTTGTCTTGATTTTGATCAATATTAATACCAGCAATAATGATATTATGCTCAATTACAATAAAGTATGTTTGAGCAATCAAGTCTTGCATAATTATGTCTTTATTTGGATAGCTTTTGTCCCACTGGTCAATATTATTTGCAAGCATTCCTTCAACACATGATTTGTACATTAGCATAATGTCTCCTATTTCTGATATTTTTGCTTTTTGAATTATCATTGTATCAGTAAATTACATCCTCTTACATCTGCGTTTGAGAATCTTCCAGTTATTTTAAATTTATTTTCCCCAAGTTTAATTCCAATATCTTGAGTTGCTATAAATGAGCAAGAATTTATATTTGCTAAATCAATAATGTTAACTCCTCCAGTTTGGTTATTTGCTAACAAAGTTATAGGATCATTTATATCTCTAACTAAAACTTTCATCCAATTTGGAGTTGTAAAAATTCCATCTTTTTTTGAATATGCTTGCGAAAGTAATTCTGTCATTCCATATTCTGAGTGAATATTTTTGACATCAAAAGATGATTTTAAAATATTATGTATTTCCTCTTTGAGAAGTTCCTTTCTCTTGCCTTTCATTCCACCGGTCTCTATAATGGTTGTGTGATTTAAATTTTGCTTATAGTCTTTTGCAAAGTCTAGTAAAGAGTATGTTACTCCAATTAAAATTGTTTTTTGATTTTTTGCCTCTCGATTTTTTATTGTATTTGAGATTTTAAGAAAATTACTATTGTAGAATCCACTGTCTTTATTTTCAGATAGTATTATTAATTCTTCAATCATAAATATTAAAGAGGAATTACCATTTTCAATATATGATGGTAATAGTGCCAGTATACATAAGTCTTTAATTGGCCCATAATTTTCTTTAAAGTTTGTAATGAAACTTTTTTTATAAATATCAAGATTTTGAACATAGTGTTTACTTCTTAATCCAGAAGTACCACTACTTTTAAAGATTTTTTCTACTGTCTTATTACTAGTTTTTATTTCATTAGTTTTAAAAAAATCTATTGGCAGAAAAGGAATTTCTTCAGCTTTTTTTGGTTTTTTATTTTTGAGTGTAAGAGAAGAAAATTTTCTGTAAAGATCATTATTTTTTATCTGGTAATTAAAAACTTCTAGAGAAACTCTTTGGAATTCATCTTCGTTTTGAATATTAAATATTCTATCGTTTATGTTTTTTAATGATACGTGCATTAACCTATTTTTTTAGATAATTTAACATAAAATTAATTATTAAATATTTCAAATAATTTAGTCCACTCATTTTTTTTTCTAAAAGCTTTTGAGCATTGGTCTTTTATATTAGAGCTAATTAAATCTAAATTAATTTCGTCTTGTTTTTGAAATTTAAAACGTCTTTTTTTAGATAAAAAACCTGCTAAATACTCTTGTTCTGTTTGCCCAGGCGTTGGAACAAGCGTTGCATTTTTTTCTAAAGTTATTAAATCCATAATTGTTGAATACCCTGCCCTACAAATTATTGTATTAGCATCAGTCATTACCTGATTTAATTCTTCTGTTTTTAAATGAGATTTAATAGTTAAATTATTAAATTCTTGAGAATAATTTTTTTCCGGTTTTCCCTGCAACAAAAGTGATTTTTTATTTGTTTTTTTTAACTCTTTGGTAAGAATTTTTTCGAAAATAGTTCTTTGTGGTTCAGGGCCTGAAACAATAGCTAAAATTTCTAAATGATCTTTTTTCTTTTGTATTTGAAGACGAGAAAGTGGGCCTATGTATTTATGTTTTATTGAAGTTTTATGAGTGCTAGATAATTCTCCAGCAATTCTATCATTATCATTGTCAGGTATCCAGCATTCACTAAATTTTTTAATAAAATAACAATTAATGTTCTTCAGTAATTCCTTTAAATATGGTGTTTGTATCTTTATTTGATGAGTTATAAAAACTGAAGGTATTTCTTTTGAGTAAAGACCATAGCGGTTGTCTGAAATAATTCCATCAATTTTATAATCTTTAATTATTGAACTGATCTTTCTTTTTTCGTAATATATTCCGTAAATTATTTTTGGTATTTGGAGAAGAATATTTATTTGCATTGGTAAAAATGAAGAATATTTTACGTTGTAATCTTCGAATTTTATAAATTTTTCTTTTGGAAACTCTTGATTTAATAAATTTAATGATCTACCACTTGACATAATAATTACATTAAAGTTGTTTTTTTTTAATTGTAAGATAATAGGAATACATCTTGTAGCATGGCCTATTCCCCAATTTAAAGGTGCAACTAAAATATTTTTTTTGCTATTCATTCAACGAAAATACTTAAAACACCATTATTTTTGCTTTAAAATAAAAACTATTGGCAAAAAATAAATTAAAAAAATTTAATGATTTAGAAACTTTTAGTCATGTTATTCAGCCTTCTATAGATGAGTTAAGAAGCAATTTTAATTTAAAAGGAAATTGGCGAAAACATTTCTTTAAAAATGATAACCCGATTGTTTTAGAGCTTGGGTGTGGAAAAGGAGAGTATACAGTTGGTTTGGCCAAGAATTTCCCAGAAAAAAATTACTTAGGAATAGATATAAAGGGAGCGAGAATTTGGGCAGGTGCTAGTCAGGCTTTAGAAGAAAAATTAATTAACGTTGGCTTTTTAAGAATTAGGATTGATTGGATTGAAATGTGTTTTAGTTCAAATGAAGTTGATGAGATTTGGATTACATTTCCCGATCCTCAAATAAAAAAGAATCGCACAACCAAAAGACTTACTCATCCTATTTTTTTAAAGAAATATAATAATATTTTAAAATCAAATTCTAAAATTCATCTAAAAACAGATAGTCAGTTTTTACACGGCTTCACATTAGGAGTTATCGCAGGAGAAAATCATACTTTAGAGGATTCAACAGAAGATTTATATAATTCCGTTGAGCTCAGAGATTGTTCGAAAATCCAAACTTTCTATGAAAATATGTTTTTAAATAAAGGTATGCCAATCACATATTTAAGGTTTTTATTAAACTATTAATTTTATTTTGAATGTTAATTATAATCTATATTTGTAAAAAAAAATAGTTTGAAAATCACAAAAGAAGATATCAGCAATATTTTAAGCAAAGTTAATTTCCCTTCTAGCTCTAGTGGGATAGTGGATAGTGGCTCTCTTAAAAATATTCAAATATTTGGTGATGAAATTATTTTAGATATTGAAATTAGTAATCCAACTCTACAGTATAAAAAGAAGATTGAAGCTCTATGTATCGAAGCGATTCATGATATGCTTAGTGATATGAAAAATGTGAAAATTAATTTTGCTATAAAGGAGGTTAAAAAAGATATTAAAATTCAGGGAAATCCTATTCCAAATGTCAAGAATATTATTGCTGTTTCTTCTGGTAAAGGTGGAGTTGGAAAATCTACTATTGCAGCAAATTTATCTACTGCTCTTGCTGAGTTAGGTTATTCCGTTGGAATTGTTGATGCTGATATTTACGGTCCATCTATGCCTATAATGTTTGATCTTGTTGGAGAGATTCCTCAAGCTATAGAGTTTGAGGGAAAGAAAAAAATGAAGCCTCCTTCCAATTATAATGTAAAAATGGTTTCAATGGGTTTTTTTACTGAAGCTAACCAAGCTGTTGTTTGGCGAGGCCCTATGGCTTCAAAGGCGCTTAATCAATTAATTTGGGATACACATTGGGGAGCGCTAGATTATTTAATAATTGATCTTCCTCCAGGAACTGGAGATATTCACCTTTCTTTAGTACAGGCTATTCCATTAACTGGAGCTATAGTAGTTACAACTCCACAGGAAATCGCTTTAGCAGATGCAAAAAAAGGAGTTAATATGTTTCAGATGGATAGTATAGATGTTCCTGTAATCGGTATTGTTGAGAATATGTCTTATTTCACACCTGAAGAATTGCCAGAAAATAAATATTATATCTTTGGTAAGGATGGGGGTAAAGATTTGGCGGAACAATTAAATTTAAATCTTTTGGGTCAAATTCCTATTGTACAATCTCTTAGAGAAGCATCTGATGGTGGGCGTCCTGCTGTTTTACAAGAAAACACCCAAATATCCAAATCATTTATTAATTTAGCAAAAAATGTTGTTGATTCTGTAAATCAAAGAAATGTTGATTTGCCTGATACCGAAGCGGTGAAAATTACAAATATGAAAGGTTGTTCTAATTAAAAATTAAATATTGGTTTGATAACAAATAAAAACATATTAAAAAAAATAGAAGGTGCATTAGATGACTTTAGACCATACTTAGAAGCAGATGGTGGCGACATAAGTTTAGTGGAAGTTACAGATGACTATGTCGTTAAGGTAAAGCTACTTGGTGCTTGTGAGACATGTCAGGTTAGTATGATGACATTAAAAAATGGTGTAGAGCTTGCAGTTAAAAGCGCTGTTCCAAAAGTTAAGGAAGTTATTGAAGTTGGCTCACTTTCAAAGGCTTAACATTATTTTTTTATTTTCCATTTCTTATCTTAACATTCTCTTTATTTAGAATTATTATAAATTGCTGTTTTTCGTAGTTTTCTATCTAATATTATTAGATAAAAGAATTAAATTTGCGATGAAATTGATGATAGATTTATGATGATACCATTTATTAACAACAGACTTCCTTTAATAATAGTCTTTGTTTTTATTTTCTTCTCCACAGCATTTTCTCAAGATGCTCCAGTTGTTGTCGACTCTGCTGCCGTTTTAAAAGGTGAGCAAATATTTAAAGCAAATTGTACATCATGTCACGTAATGGGAGATAAAAAACTCATTGGTCCTGGATTACTAGGTGTTACGGATAGAAGAACAAAAGAGTGGCTCAAAAAATGGATTAATAGTTCTTCAGACTTTATTGCATCAGGAGACGCTGATGCGATTGCAATTTATGAAGAGTATAATAAGGTTGCTATGCCTTCATACTATTTTGAAGATGCTGATTATGAGGCAGTGTATGCATATTTAAAAAACCCTCCTGTAAAAGTTGAAGTTTTAGATACTGGCGATTTGCTAGCTGCTGAAGACGAAGGTATTAAAACATCAACACAGCTCATGTTTATCGGCTTGTTCTTATTACTTCTTGTTTACCTTTTAACATCTTTAAAGAATAAACTTAAAGCTAGCTTAAAGCAAGAAACAGAAACTATTTCTGAAACGTTATTTAATCAATTTAATTTGTTTATTTCTAATAATAGAAATGTTGTTTTTGTTGTTGTAGCAAGTTTTATTGTAGTTGTTAAGTTTTCATTTGATACTCTTTCAGGAGTTGGTGTGTACACAAAATACCAGCCTGAGCAACCTATCGCTTTCTCGCACAAAGTACATGCTGGTGAAAATGGTGTTGACTGTAATTATTGTCATACCTCTGCTAGAAAGAGTAAACATTCTGGTATTCCTTCAGCTAATGTCTGTATGAATTGTCATACTTATATTAATGAAGGGACAATCACTGGAACTACAGAGATTTCAAAAATATATGAGGCTGTAGGCTTTGATCCTGATTCTAAAACTTACATTGAAGGATATGAGCAGCAGCCAATAAAATGGGTTCGTATACATAATCTTCCAGATTTATCTTATTTTAACCACTCTCAGCATGTGGTAGCTGGAAAAGTTGAGTGTCAGACATGTCATGGTCCAATTGAAGAAATGGATGTTGTTTATCAGCATGCTGAGTTAACCATGGGCTGGTGTATTGATTGTCACAGAACTACAGAAGTTGCAATGGAAGGAAACGAATATTACACAGAATTACATGCTCAGCTAAAAGAAAAATACAAGGGACAAAAAATTACTGTGGATAAAATAGGCGGAATTGAATGTGGTAAATGCCATTATTAATTAAGAATTATTAACTAGATGAAGACAACAAAAAAATATTGGAAAGGCCTTGCCCAACTTCATGATGACCCAATTGTAGAGAAATTGGCACAAAATGAGTTTGTCGAAGAACTTCCAGTTGATGAGTTTTTGGGAGATAAAGAAAACCTTTCTTCAACTAGTAGTAGTAGAAGGGACTTTCTAAAGTTTTTAGGCTTTAGTACAGCTGCTGCGACATTAGCTGCATGTGAAACTCCTATTGTTAAATCTATTCCATATCTTGTTAAGCCAGATGAAATTATCCCTGGAGTTGCAAATTATTACGCTTCAACTATTTACGATGGAAGAGATTATGCTAGTGTCTTAGTTAAGACTAGAGAAGGAAGACCTATTAAAATTGAGAATAATGGTACCTGTTCCAATTCTAGAGTTCAAGCATCAGTACTTTCTCTTTATGATTCTGCTAGATTAAAGCATCCACTAAAATCTAATGAAGAAAGTAACTGGCGAACTGTTGATTATGAAATAAAAGAAAAACTATCTAAAATCAAAAATGGTAAAATAGCGCTTCTAACCTCTACTATCTTAAGTCCAACAATAAAGCAATTAATTGAGGATTTTGGAGATAAA
>Ga0257110_1000140_pt1 | contig 38541 bp, 52 predicted proteins | sample LP_taG_7_FD_190184 | JGI IMG/M metagenome (GOLD analysis project Ga0257110, IMG submission 190184) | Marine microbial communities from Northeast Subartic Pacific Ocean, Canada - LP_J_2015_P26_10m | ecosystem: Environmental > Aquatic > Marine > Oceanic | place: Canada: Northeast Subartic Pacific...
AGGAGTGTAATCGAATTTGTAACTATCTCCCGTGGAAGCATTTATGTGTGGTAGGGTAAGGTTGAGCTTATGCTTGTTACAAAATTTTTCCCAATCCTCAGATAGATTTTCAAATTTCAATATGTTATCCACCAAAACATTGTTATTAACATCCACTAAGAAAGTAAGTTGTGAATATTGATGCCATTTGATCCAATGATACTTAGGGTAACCCTCGGGGTAATTCTTTTCTATATCTAAGTTACACCAAGTACGCCTACCGAGTAAACCAAACCAGTTTACGTTTACGTTTTTTACAAAATCCGAAAAGGTGTCTCCTGCTTTAGAAACAAAATCAGAATACCAATCGCGTCTAGTTTTCAACCACTTTATTGAAGATTCTGAAGATTCTTTAGCAACTAAATCTTTAAACTCACCAGTTAGCAATTTACGGTCATACTTCCACGTGGAGTGCAACCGGTCCCAAGGGTTTCGTACGATAGCAAACTTAGTGTAAGCATCCATATTTTTCGCGTAAGATGGGTCCTGAAAACCCTTAGGGTCTACCCACATACGATGCGTTTCCAGCGGATACTCTCTGAACTTAACCCGCTCACTCCAGTGACCCTGGTAGCACCATATAGGAGAATGTTTAGCAGTACCCTTATGGTAGATATCAGAAAACCCAAAAGCGCTCTCTACTGAAGTACCAGCATTTTTAGGTATATGCGCAAATATGCATTTATGTTTGTGACTGATCATTAGTTGATTACACGTGATTGTATAGTAGTTTTAAATTGTTTAGTATTTTGAGAAGTTTGAATGTCGTTAGCTTGGTATATATTTAAAAAATTTGTATGTCTAGATAAAGCGTGATCTAGTTGACACTCAATGGGTAAAAGCAGATTTGATTCTAAAATCTTGCGAGCACCGCGATTACTAACAAGTGAAGAATGAGTAAGCCAAAAGTTAGTAAGTTTACAAAGAGAATCAAAACCAGTAACGTTAGAAAATTCATGCTTAACCGAACCGAAAAAAACTATATCCCAATCTTCGGGCAGGGTCCTAAGGTAGTTAACCACACGCTCTGCTGTGTAACTTGGTAGCATAACATCATCTTCAAAAACTAATGCGTAATCTATATTTTTTTCGACAATTAATTCCCAAACTTTTAAATGACTTAAATAACAACCAACTGCACCCAGCGTAAGATCCTCATCTCTAGTCCGGACGCCTTCTGCTTCAGATTTTATTAGACGCCTGCGAGACTCATCAGTAAGCGGTATATCTTCGAAATCCAAGTCAGCTCCAGCAATAGCAGAAACTCTTTCATAAATGTTATCAAACCCTGCGTTGACTAACTGAGACTCAAAATGCCGTAACCTATCGGTATGTGAATCCATATTGATACAAAATGTATGAAAATTTTTAGCTTTCCACAATCTTTTGTGGGTTTGTTTTACAGCCTTAAACTTCCTAACCCATTCGTCGGGCACATTAGCATTATCACTATCTGACGAGTCATGAGCGTAACAGAACATAGGTATCATATTCCCTCTTCCGCCTAAAACAGTCCATATCATGTTGTCGTTTGGCTCGTGACTAACGGACACATCGTAATCTTTACCGTCAACTGTGTAATTGAAAAATCTTTTAACAGCAGCCTTTCTACTTAATCTGTATATAGTAGCGCCTGGGGCCCACCCAGTCACAGGTTTTAAAAGCTTTCCCGAATTAGTGTTCTCGTAACGCATGTGCTTACGACCGTCCCAATATGTAGGGAAAGAAGTTTGAAGCTGTAAAGTTTCGTACGAAGGGTCTTTTAATAACTCATAGTGGTAATCACTCCAATACTCTTCATACGGGTTATCTATATCATCTTCTATAATAAAACAAAACTCGGCATCACTATTATTTACAAATTCAAAAGCTGCAGCTAAATGTGAAACTTTAACTGCATTTTGAGAAGCTTTTAAGTTAGAAGAAGGCTTTACCTTATAAGGGTTGTAGTCGTCGGCTCCGTCACAAGCAGTTATTCGTGTATGGTTTCCTACATTGTTTGTAAGCATATGTTCTTCCATACGCTCACGTCGATCTTGCCTGCGATCTAAGTTTATCCAGTATATTGGGTACGGTAATTTAGGAAGCGCCATTGTAAATACTGGGGGTTGCATAGTGGTGTATGACAGCGTCAGAGCTATCAATCCAGAGCCTAGAACTTTTATAACAGACTCTATGTATACCATACCCATCTGACCTGTATGGCTTGCACAACCATTTAACTTTTCTAGGTTCGTCAGTTCGTAAATACTTAGAACCTTTAGGGCAGTAAACTGGTAAGTCTCTAGTTCGAGGCTTGTGCCAACTCATATTAAAGCGATATGATTTAATTTCTGGCCATCTAGAAAGTATATCTGAAAAAGAGGTAACGGTTTTGAAATGTACAAACTCGTCAGGGTCTGTCAAAAGCCAGTAATCGGAAAAATTAGTTTTTATAGATTCTCTAAAACAGTTTTTTATCATGTGGCCTTGGGACCATGGATATGCGACGTCATGATCTTTTTTGTAAACAAAGGGTATAACCCTAAGTCGACCTTTGTATTTTTCTACAAGATTAGCAATATGGGCATCTATATCTTCATCCGAATAATCAGTGAAATAATCATCATCGGGCTTAAGATCCCAAACAACTTTTTCCGGATCATAACTCTCTGGGGAGTTAATCGTGATATCGTATGCTGCAAAACCATTATCATATAACCATACGCACTCAATACCCAAAGCTAAATGATGGGATATCCATTCATCTAAGTAATAAAATTCTTTTCGTTTAAGAATTATACTAGCCATGCAAAATTTATGTTTGTTAGCCATTTAACCTACGAGTAACGAAGACTCCTCCCAACAGTTAGTTGTTAATATTTCACGCCTTGCTGCTAAGGTACAGTATGTAGCTTCCAGAGCTCCTGAGGAGTAGAAGCCATCAGTCGGATAAACATTATCTGTTTCGAAAGCTTCCACGCCCTTTTTAAAAGCAAATTTATTAACTAAAGTAAAATGCGCACCGCCCCAGTATGTGCGGCGATTATAATGGTTATCGTTACGTTTTGAACAACTGTTAAACTTTTTAAGTCTAAAACAACCGCACTCCTCTGATGAGTGTGGCGTATCAAGCCAATAACCATAAGAAAGTTTAAGTTTACCCTGTTTGTTTATTTCTTCCCAAGGTATCCTGAAAATATCCCAGTCGCTGACACTAAATGTACACACGCATTCTAAAAATGTTTCAAGATTAGATGCATCAATCTCACAGTCGTCTTCCAGGATTAATAAGTTTCCATCGTAACCTTTATGATATTTCCATATGTTGTAATGACTAAGGTAAGTGCCCAACACACCTAGCGGATTTCTTTTAGGCTTCTCGTTATAGTAACCATCTTCGCCAACAAGACCAGGAGCTAAGCGCTCGTAATACTTGTTGTAAGGGTCTGACGGGTCTTTTATAGATTCCCAAGTAGTATCGGGTACTACGGCATCAAAACGCTCATACTGTATACCTATGTCGTCCAACATAGAATCCATCCTACTACGCTTAGCAGTATCGCACTCTCTGTTGATATATACTATCTTGTCTATGTTTACCACGGAACGTTTTGTAACAGTACCTAACTGGTAAGGATCATTAACAACCTGTTTACCGGGAGGTGGTGTCTCGTAACCTTTCTTGTGAAACCAACGGGCTCCCATATTTTGTGTGTCTTCGTCCTGCCTACCATCGGAATGATATAGTTTTGGAGGATCTCCTATTTCACCGTAAATGTAGGTACCATGTACAGCATGTGTCCTCTCATCGGTAGCCAATGTTATCAAATTAGTTTCGGGCCAATCTCCATCCTCAGACATGTGTAGTACATAATCTTTATAGTATGCCTTAGTCGTGAGGTGGTTGTTATCACTCCAGCAAGGTGTCCTAACATATGAATTATTTAGAGTAATAGTCTTTCCCCATAGGTCGTTTTGCCCGTCAGCATATTTTTTGTGTATAGGTAGTAAGTTAAACCTTACGTGTTTAAGTCTGCGATCAGCTTCCATATCGCGGATTATAGAATATACGTCAAAAGATTTAATAAAAGGAATGTCATGTTGTACAACAAACATATACTTAGTAGCGACATAACCTATTGCATGCCTAAGGCTCCCAGTAAGGCAACCCCAGTCATCCCTAACAACAATTTTAAACCTGAACATGTTGCTGTTAGATTCATACTCCGAAGTATATGTTTCAAGGTTTTCTAAGTATTTTTTAAAATCAGCATGTTCATTATAGTCGTGGGCTAATACAACAGGAATCTCATCATCCTCCCCTAAACCCATGTGTTTAGCACAAGACTCTATGACTCCAGCTATATGTTCTGTACTTGGGTGGCTTTTTACATAAGACCCAGCTATGACTATGGTAAGACTCATACTTTGACTATTTTAAAGCAACGTTTAGAACAAGCCAATTTGTAATGGTCCCAGCCTGTAGGCAGGACATCGCCTAATTTATACTCCACCAAAAACTTGACTACTGCGTGAACTACACCCGCTCTGTTCATGTGTGATCTACTGTTTATGCGGTTTGGATAATAATCATGCCCCGCTATTGTACCCCCAACCTTAACCTTGGGATACCAAGCCTCTAAGTCACGAAACACAGCTGACTTAGTATGTGCTGCATCTAAGAATACGAAATCCAAAGAATTGTCTTCATAATTACTAGCTGCTGACACAGAATCTGATTGTATAATATTAACATAATCTTTTACGTGGGAAATATTCTTTAAGCACTGCTCCTTACTAGAGCACATATCACCGTCATCAAACAAGTCTATTGCGTCAAAGGATATTTTCTTATTGGAGTTAGCTATTTCAACAGCCATGTATGAAGCACTTTTACCGAGAAAAGAACCAACCTCTACAAAATGAGCCATATCATCAGCTAGCCTAACTTGTTCGTAATACAGATCAGCGAAATCAAACCAACCGTATATACTCCAACAATTATGTAATTTCATATGTTCCTTAATTTTGTAATTACTTGCTTTATGGCCATCCACATGTCCAGATACTTGTAAGACGCCAACCTTCCTAAGAATATAATATTTGTATGAGAACTGGCAATCTTTTTGTATTTACCGTACAGATAAGCACCTTCCCCGAAGTTCATGGGGTACATAGGTACGTTCTTACCAGGTACATGTGGCTCCGGGTAGTCTCTTGTGTAAACCGTATCCTGTCCCATTTCATTTAGAAAAACACTGTTGTCTATTGTTCTGTTAAAGGGCTTATCGTTACACTCGTTTATAATGGAACACTTATCCCAACCAAAGTCTTCCGTCTTTGCACCAGTTGTATGCTCAAAGCGCAAAGATCTGTAGGGTAGTGTACCATAACAGTTATCAAAGTAATCTTCTATTTTACCCGTGAATATAAGTTTGTCACAAGCCCACATACCACTCATCCAGCGCCTCCACTCGTCGTGTGGTACACCTGTGTTAACTGTTATACCATCCAGCATATTATTCATCATATCCGTGTAACCCCGGTCAGGTATGCCCTGATGTTTATCAGAAAAGTACCTAATGTCTTCGTTATCCCTACGTGTAGGAACCCTACTACGTATACTCCCTGGTATATCGTCCCAAGACATTCCCCAGTGACGCTCCGAATACTGTCTAAAAATAACTTCTCGTATTTCTTCATTTTCTAGGGAACGACCGAGCTCACGCTCTGTAACTAGATTATATGGAATACTTATGTTACCCAGAGAAGTGTTTGCCCGAACTTTATGGTGGTACCCATTAAAGTTAGCGTATCTATTTACAAACTCCCAGACCTCATCGTCATTGGTATGGAACAAATGTGGACCGTATTGGTGAACCATTACGTTGTTCAGTAAACCATCGAAACAGTTACCACCTATGTGACTGCGTGTTTCAAAAATCTCTACTGAATGTCCACGCTCCTTAAGGATGACTGCCGCGACTATGCCGGACAGTCCGCAACCAACTATATTAAACTTCATTTAACTAGTTGAATCTTTATGTTTAGCTATTTTTCCAACAATAAACTTAAGTATAGAACTACGTTTAATATCTTCTTCAGTAAATCTAAAACATTCAATACCTTTACGTCTACTAGATGAATCATCAAACAAATTAAACATATCCATGAATCCACTCTTTTGAATATCACTCTGCATAGAATCACCACATATAAACAGCTTACTACCACTACCAAGCCTAGTAATTAGTGTAACTAACTCTCCAAACGTAAAATTTTGAGCTTCATCTGCAACTACAACTTTATCCAACCAACTCGCTCCTCGTAGGAAGTTTATAGGTATAGCAGTAACACGACCTTTATCTAGTAAGTCTGACTTAAGCGTTGTATTGTCAGGTAACATCTCGTCAAGCTTATCAAGTAAAGGAGACATGTAAGGATTGAATTTTTCTTCCAGGTCCCCGGGCAATGCTCCCAAACCTTTAGCAGCAGATTCTATTACCGTACGGACATACAGCAAATCTTTGTCAAAGTCATCAGCAAGAATACGTAATGCAGAGTAAACCGCCATATATGTTTTAGCTGCACCAGCAGGGCCATTGACAAACATAATCTTAGTCTTGCTAGATAAAGATTTTGTTAAAAATTCAAGCTGACGATCGTCAAGCTTCTTACACTCAACTTTAATGTTTTGCTTCAGCTGAGGTATATTCCATTCTTTTGAGGGTTTCTTAGAGGACATAGCTAGTAAATGGTCGACTGTTTAGTACTGAAATTGGCCCTGTTAGTACAGGATTTTGTTTCATCCTAGACCTACGAGCAACTCTTCGTGAAAAAGATTTATGTAGTTGTTGCCAGGTTGACTTTTCGTGTGATTTCTTACGTAAATAGTTCAGAAAAACTCCAGTCATTAAACCCTGCCGACGTCTATTCAACCAAATCTCTAGAGAAGTTTGTTTGGCAGCAGACGAGGCAAGTAGTAAATGACGCTGTGTTTCAGGATCAGTTTGTTTGATGCCAAATCTTTTTACGGGAATATCTTTGATATCACCAAGATCTAACTCACTGCAGTATACCTTACCCTTAGCGTCAGTTATGGTACCACTGTGACATGCATCTACAATAACAGTAATATGCGCGTCTTCCCTATGACCGTTTAAACATTTTTTTAATACGTCATCCGTAAAAGGATTATCTAGGGAATGATCATGTGTAACTAAACATTCATCCAGGCTATCGAGCTCATCATTATTAGTATCTGGGACTTGCGTACCATGTCCGCTAAAATAAAACAATAAGTGATCTCCGGGTTCAGTTGTGTTTACTAAAGTTTCAAGTTGCTGAGATATGTTTAAGTATGTTGCAGCTTCGTTTAACAAAAGTTTTACATCTGTAAATCCACGCGTGTTACTCATAACTCGAGACATTAAGGTAGCGTCGTTTACGCAACCTTTTAAATCATTTCTCGAGTCAGCATAGTTATTGATTCCTACAATTAAAGCTCTGTTCATTATTAAGTTTTATGTTTATCGTCACATTTATAATTATCTATCCTATATTTTTGGGATGCATACTTATGATACATCTTACATTCATTTTTATAAAAAGAATTATAACAGGCTAAGTCACCACATGACAAGCCAATATGGTTCAAATAGGTGGGGACAAAAGATTCACAGTAACCATGCGTGTTATTTCTATAAGCTTTTATTAACTCCTTAATTGCCTTTTTGCTAAGACGAAAAATAGGAAAAAAACTACCATATGTTTCTTTTGGTTCGAACCCTATCATAACGTCCCACCATGGCCACCATTGATCTCGCTTAGATTTAGCACCATACCTATATACAAGAAAATCTTCTTCCACGTCATCGTAACTAAACAAATACTTCCAAAACTTACCACGTATTACTGTATCTAACTCAATGTTCCAGTAATAATCATATGAATCATCACAACGCAGATAATAGTCCAGTATAGCGTAGTCACCGCTAAACCACATAGGGTTGCCACGTATCGTATGATCGTTACCCCAATTTCCGGGGCTAGGTTTTCGTATAAGACCAGATTTTTTATACGACTCACGTAATGTATCATTAGTTGGTAATCCTAGGCTTAGTATGTCATCAATAGTGACATGGTGCATTTTGTGCCCATAAGTCTCACCGCCTTGACCCGATTCATTGTGCAAAGATATAACAAAATCGTAATCATACTTACGATCTTCTTTAGAATTATAGCGTTGTATTGCTCCTGTTAGGTGGGATATAAGATTAGTGTAATCAACTTTTAAGCCTGGGTGCTTTTCATCTTTAAACGGCCAGATATGAGTTCTATAAACTAATAAACATTTTGGTCTTTTCATTTTGTCATACAATCTTTTAAGGGAGGAAATATATAAGCCCAAGCTCGCTCCATGAAATGTCCAGCTTCTGGATCTTTACAACCACTAACAGTTGCAAGTAATTTGCGATAGTATTTACGTGAGTGTGTATGTATATATTTTTTGTTAACAGAAAAACAAGCACCACCTGTCATTCGAAAAGAATCTTTTTCTGGAACAGGTATACCTAAAAAAGTTTTCCACCATTCCGAAAACTTGATATTTGACTTAGTAAAATTATTCCACTTACCAACAGCTGGTATATGATTCCAGTCGGTATACATGTTACTTTTCTTTGAATCCCAAAGCTTCATACATGAATCTACAACATCTTTATCTAAAGAAAAATATTTATCCCATCGTAACCCAAATCCATGCGGTCTAGGATTACCTTGTACGAATAAAGTGGTGTCAGACAAACTAGTATAGTTGTCAACTATATGTGTTAAGTAACTATGAGCTTCTCTACCCAAGTTGGGAAGCCTGACAGTTTTATTAATTCGTTCTAATATAACTGGTTGTAACCTGGCTCGAGATTTAGAATATACGGTAACTCGTATATCCTCGGGTATGTCGGGTAACCACTTGAGTGGCTCTTCATAACGTGCAATTACTATTTCTTTTGTATGCATTAAAAATGATATCCAAATAATTCTAAATCAGAAGAAAATAAATCCTCGAAAACAGCCAGTGTATCATTGTTGTAATACTTAGGATAAAATCCTCGGTTAGGTGACCCGTTCTTACGCCGTAACTTGTTTTTACGTTCTGGACATTCTAACTTGTCACAAAGTTCTGAATACGATTTTTGAATACACTCGTACTTGTATATGTTATTCACTAAAAGCTCACCATCTGAGTTACAGACCCACTTAGTTTGGGGTGATAATTCATGTATAGATTCTATACCGAATGGTCGAACGTGAGCGTCTGGATCTTCGTTACACCAAGCTACAAATTTAACAAAAGATTCAAAAGTATTGTCGCCGAATAATTTGACGCATTTGGTTAACATTTTTTTGTGCTGTATACAATTTCCATTAGGAAAATTACGTTTTAACATCTCATAAAACGAAACCATCCTGTCGTATGGATTTCTTACAAAAGCAAAAGAATAATAAGATTCGTAGTCATCTTGTAGTAAGTTCTTGTATTGAACAGCACGCATGTGTTTATGCCGGTTAGCACCGAAGAGCGCAGCTGTAATTGCTGTACCCGCACACTTGGGTATGTGCACATGTATGCATTTGTACTTCTCGCTAATCACAAACCAATACTTTTCTTCCAGCCAGGAACCCAATCTTCCAAATCCATAGTAGGCTCCCAACCCAATACTTCCCTTATCTTATCATTATTGGCAAGTGTTTCACGTGGCTCTATAACAGAATCCCCGTAAACTTTATCACCACCCAATAAATCAGCAAGCTGGTTAACAGAACGATTGTCACAGTTCCCTACGTTGAATACATCACCGTTACCAACTTTGTCGGATTCAGCAGCAAGAATATTTGCAGCAACCACATCACGAACATATGTAAAATCTCTACGCTGCTCACCATCACCGTTAATTGTCATCGGTTTACCCTGTAACAACTGGTCAGCAAAAATACCCATAACAAGTGCATATGCACCAGACAAAGGCTGACGCTCCCCATATACATTAAAATAACGTAAACAAACTGTAGGTAGTTTGTATACATCGCTAAACATTTTACAGTAAATCTCACCCAGTAACTTATTTGCGGCATAAGGACTCATAGGGTTTTTGGGGTGAGATTCATCCGTCGGAGTATATTCAGGTTCACCATATACAGAAGACGAAGAACTAAATACAAAGCGCTTAACACCTATGTCACTACAAAGTTTAAGAATCCTAAGCGTGCCACCGACGTTAACTGCATCGTACCGTACAGGGTCTTCAATAGAAGGCTGTACACGAGCCATAGCAGCTAAATGGAAAACCGTATCAGCACCTTCAAAATTTGGAGCAAGAGTATCCTCGACTCCGGGCGAGCTGATATCAGCCTGAATGAAGTCAGCGGCATGATTTACGTTATCTAAACTTCCAGTTGAAAGGTCGTCTATTATCCTAACACTGTCCCCACGGTTGACTAGTGCATCAACTAGATTACTACCAATGAAACCAGCACCCCCAATAACAATATGTTTTTTATTCATTTTATAATGTATATGTTTTAAAACTCGTAACCAAATTTGTCAATTTCCCAAGAAGACATGTCTGCTACCAAATCCTTGATGTAATCGGTGTAGTAACCCTCACGATACTCGCGGTGCTTAGATATATTTTCTGCCGGTATGGCATCACGGTCAATCTGAGGAAGTCCCAAGTGAGCAAATACTTTGTCTAGATCTTTATATAAGGTTTCGTACCTACCAACAAAGTCAACATACTCGACCCATTTACGTTGAGTAAATATGTTTGCCTTACATCCAGGAGCGTCTCTTTCTACTCTCGGGTAGATTGTGCTAGTCTGTAAACCTGCGTGTGTACGTACATATTCTTTAAAATTATGATCGTAATCGGGATAATTTCTTTTAGTCATACCGTACCAAGACACCAGTCTATCCCAAGGATTTCGTACAAACGAAAACGAATAAAAATTAGAAATGTCATAATCTTCCTGAAAAGCAGTAACTACATGGTTCATACCTACATGCTTATCCAAGATAGTTTCAGGATCATCTGTTAGTAAGGGTTCGATTCCACCGTAGGATTCCTTGAGCAACTTGCCAACAGAAGTTGTTCCAGTCTTTGGATTTGCCACGTATATATATTTAGGATGTATGGGTCGTAGTAACATTATTCAAAAGTATAACCATATTTAGAAATTATGGGAGCATTTAATTCAGAAACCATGTTCTTGGTAGCTTCGTTAAAAAAACTACGAAAATCAAACTTGTCAGGTTTTGGAGATTTACGAGTAAAAGGTAACTGCATACTAGGGAGCCCAAGTTTAGAACACAGGTTACAGAAATCTTCTTCAAGATTTTCAAACCGTAAAGTTATATCTGGAAAATAACCAATGATTTTTTCAGTTAAATTAGAATAGTGGGCATAGTATGCGTTTTGGTCATAAGCGGCTTTCTCTATAACTTGCGAAAACGATTCAACTGAACGCTGCTTCCACACATTAGTATAAAGGTGTTTGCGGTACAAGTATTGCGAAACAACTCGCTCCCAAGGATTTCTAACAATCGTAATTTTTGTAAAAGTATCCCATGTGTCAGCAGGTAATTCACTATCAGCAATTCGCTTCCTAATTTCTTTAGGATAAACATGGTTTAAATAATTTTTTTTATCTAAATTTAAAAACTCAAGGTTTCTAGGTGGTACAAAAGATTCTTCAAGTTCAGTTTCATTTTTACCGTGACTAAATCCACCAACTACATCCAAATCCCCCGTAATAGTAGCAAGCGTACTAAGTACACTGGTTCCGGCTACTTTATGAGGTTTCCAAAAGATAAATTTATGCTTAGTCGACACTATCATCGTATGTGTAAGAAAATTGCTCAAGATCTATAGTGAAGTAATCTCTAACTAGTTCTATAGTATCGTAGTCATAATAGTCTTGATACCTACGTTTTCTTTTAGTCTTGTTTGTAACAGGTAACTTAAGTTCGCCGAACCCGAGGTGGTTACAAACAGTTTGAAAGTCGTTTTCTAAATTCTCAAACCTACCAATAAAGTCAATCCGTTCATCAATAAACTCATGTTGACATATAAGATGATTCTTATAAATTTCTCCAGATGGAACACTGGGGTTTAGCTGTGCTTGCTCCCAGTCAAATTCCTTTAAAGTATTATTTGCAAATTTCTTACAAAATTGCGTAAACGTGTAGGGACACTCAAGTTCGTTGCGTAAACCCCCTGCCCTGCAGTACTCGTACTCACTAACCATGCGATCCCAGGGATTCCTTATAAATGTAAAGTTAAACGAAGGATCTGGACGGGCAGGCCACCTAAGGCATTTAACTAAAGGAGCGTGTTGTACACCATTACCAACCCAGTACTCGGCTTGTATAGCAGTATCTAAGCTATCTATACCATTTGAGTCTGTCCCCGAGATATCGATGCCCTCATGACCTAGTAGTACACGCTCAATACTAGTACCCGCACACTTAGGTATGTGCACGTAAATATAACCAAATTTAGTACTCTTCATAATAAATAATTTTTCATACTGTAGTCTACATTTTCGAATTTAACAGTTTCGACAGGTTCAGATCCCAATGTACGTATTGCAGTACCACCTACAACGTTAGCATCTCCACGATAGTGGTGGTAAACTCCAATAGATTTAGGTAAACGATAGTAGTCACCATATCTTATGTTTTGGACATGAACTGTTAAGTCTTCATCGTCATGGTCTATATCGGAGTACACTAAATTCTTGTGCATTGGATTGTCATACCCCCAGTTATATATTTCACGCACAGGAGTATTAGCTTTACGAGAATCAAATATGCGTTGGCCGAATTGGAAGGCAGTTACGGTCGGGTGTTGTTCTATAAGATCATGAACAGTTTTGTGTAACCGCAGCACTAAATACTCATCAGGATCGGAAAAATAAAACCAAGCGTTTGTGTAACGTTGAACAGAATCTCTAATAGTGTCCCATTGTGAAAAAGGATATTCACGCTCGTGATCAATACCAAACGCCCAAGGTATTAATTCAACAGTACCTTCGTATTTAGCAACAATCTCGTTAAGCTTATCGTAAATTTGCAAATCACTATATTCTTCAAAGTAAGGGATGTCAGGTTTTTTGGTCCACTTATAACTCTCATTATCTTCAAGAGGACGCGCACCTTCAGACCAAACACTATTGTCGACAGACTTAACTCCGTTGTCGTAGAGTAAAACTTTATCAAATCCCAAAGACAAATGATGATCAATCCACTCTTCTAAAAAGAAAACTTCAATACGAGGCATTATTATAGCAGATAGAATTGCAGGAGCTTTTCGGTTGGTTGTAAACCTTGGAATGTCTTCTGTTGGGTACACCTCTTCGAATGTGTAATCAAATGCAGTAATATCATCTTTATACTTTTCAGAAACAAATTCCCGTAAAGACTTAGAATAATAAGCAGAATAATGTGAGCTTGTTGTAGCTGGTGGGTATACGTAAACTTCTTTGTCTAAAAATTTAGAGTAGTCTGTAGGTTGCTCTAATTTAAAAATATTTTTAACCCACGGTAGTAATTGAGATGACTGGCTAGGAATTTTAGAGCTTTTTACAAAATCTTCAAAAGTTTCACCAAGACCACGATCAACATAACCCGAAGTGTAAATACTAACTAACCTATCCCAAGGATTTCTTACAAAAGTAAAACTATTATATTCATTACAGGTTTCATAACCATATATGTTCTTTAACTCTTTAGCCGACAACTCTACAGGATTGTAAACTCCACAGTCTTTAATAGCAGAAATGCACCAATCGTCGCCAGTGTGTACTGGCAAATATTTATTTTTATGATCAATCAACGGAGGCTTTAAATCATAGACGTGCCGGTCTAACTTAGCGGAAGGTTTCCTCAACGGAAACCAACCAGGTCCGCAACCACTATCCTTACCTGAGTGGTTTTCGCCAGTACCCATGTTGTAAGCAGCTGAATCAACCAAAGGCCATTTGTTTAAATGGTAGTAACAGTTAAAGAAATATGTCTCGTAATTCATGTGACAACCAAGTACTCCCTTTACGAAAAAAGGATGTACATGATTTAAAATATCTGACTTTGTAGAGCTAACAGAAAGTTTGTTAAAATCTATGTCCTGAACAAGCGTGTTATAGTTTAGTATGTGAGATGTGCCACAAGTTTGTCTAAAGTTTAATCGGTATGTTATTTGAAAATCCTGTATGTATATACCACGTTCGAAATACCAACCCATTTCGCCGGGATTGTCTAATGCGTGTTTTACAATATTTCTTGAAATGAAATCATCTGCGTCAACGAACATGATATATTCGGGGTTATGTTTACGTGCTGCTATTAAACCAATAACAAACTTTAAACCTCGGTCTATGTTACACGCAGGAACACCAGTCACAGGTCCTTCGGCAGTTGATGGCGGATCTAAGTCAACGGTTACAAATTGAACGTTAGCATTTCGAATGATTGGTATATCCGAAAAATCATCTAACACTTCGTTGCAAACAATTATAACGTTAAATTTATCACATGTTTGACTGCATACGGAAACCAGCGTATCTCTTAACAAGTCCCATACACGCTCATAATATAAACTATTTTTTGGGTGTCGTATTGATGTTATGAATGTGAACATCTTTAAAATGTATAGTTAAATATGTCTATGTCAGTAGAGTAAAGATTAGCAACTATATCTATTGATTTATTGTCATAAGCATCCCTATAGTCAACTTCACGTTGCGAGACATTTAGTTTAGGTAACTCGTTTGGATCTAGGGCTAACTCAAACTTATCAGATATATACAGCATATCTTCACGCAGATTCTCAAATCTACCAATAAAATCCAGCTTTAACATACGTGAGTTTTTACACGGGATGCTAACAAATTCATGTTGTGGTAAAAAATGTGGACACTTTTGTTTACACATGTGAATAAAATGAACATGTTTTTTATACCAATGCTTATGGTTGCTGATAAATTCATTAAAGTCTCCAAGATAAGGTTGTATGTATAAATTGTAAATCCTGTTATCTACAAAGTTCATACCACCCTCGTTTAAATAACAAAACGAAGAATAAATTCGATCCCAGGGATTCCGTACAAACGCAAAGTTATAAAAGTTCTTCCACAGCTTTGATGTTTTTAAAAAGTTATCGTAAACCCACTCAAAGTCTTCGTGCTCCTTAAGCTGCATTTCAATATCCACAGCTTTCCTAAGGTGACGAATTATAGAAACACCAGCGGTTTTGGGAACATGCGTAAACGTAAATTTTTTAGAGTAACAAACGTACATTACAGGAACATTAGTAAATCTAAACTCAACAGTCAATCACAGGTGACTAATAGCTAAAAAAAAACGGATCCTCCTACGAAAGAGGATCCGCCATGCAATGAACACAACAACAATGTCAAAGTTCTAAATTATCTGCTAACTCACACTCTTGATTGTAGTACTCGGTGTGAGCATCTATTGTACTGGAATTAATAGTATCAGAGATCCGGGAGAAAAGGTGCTTCGGTAGATTACGACCAGATGACCCATTGCTCTCTAGAAAGTCTTGATACATAGCGACGTCAAAAGCATCGTCTAATGTTTGCTGATCAACAACTCCCATTTTCCATGCGTTTGATAGATGATTGTTAGGCATACACCTTGTGTTCCAAATTTGTAAGACAGAACCAGAATCAACTTCAAGTTCAAAACGAAATGCTGGAGACGACAATGGACTGAATGGAACTACGACTGTACAGTCATCAGATTCCGTATATTCAGAGCCGTACCAGTTGTGCGCTCTGCCCACAATCATAACGAGTAAAGGTCTTGTGTTGCGACCTAGTAACTGTGGAGACAATAGATAGATGTCACCATCTTCTACTGTAGTTGGATCCACATCTGTAGGGCGGTCTAGCCCTAAAAAGTTTTGGTTGCTAGATTTGAACTTGAACCAATCTTGTAACCAGCTGTCGTAGGTTCGTATATTTACACTAGCACGTGTGTGTGCTTGAACGGCTTCTAGTAGTTTTTTCATCTTGAAATGATATGTATGATATTAGTATGATATGAATATGTTATTTTGGCAAGCATTAAATGGACGCGCTAAATTATGTTATGTGCTTACGCTCATTAACTTAGGTCTGGCGTTCGTGCTTGCATACAACGGATTAATGGTAGCAATCTTTCATGCACTGTTTGCCATGTGCCTAGCTATGTGCACATATGACAAAAGAAATCACAAAGATATAACAAATGAGTAAACATGTTAGTATAAAGGTAAAACGAGATGTACGAGAGTACCAAGCCGTATTAGCTGGTATAGAATTACCTGATGATAATAGGTATCAGGATAACCTAGCAAAACTTATAGAAGATGCTATGCGAGACTTACCTAGGACAGATGTGAATCTAGGTAGTGAAGCAGGACAGAAATTAGTCGCTAACCATGTAGCGAAGCGGATGCTAACCCTCAGCAAAGCTAAGGATTGGTGGGATACCTTCCACTACCTATTCTGAGTCATCATCCCCTTCAGCGCGCTCTACGAGCTTGTATTTGGTGTTTACCGCAGCTATGATCCGTGCTGTGACAGACTCACGAACTGAATCGTGAGTAAATGCAGTTTTACCATACCAATACAAATTGGCTGAAATAAGTTTATGTAAGTAGCGCAGTGCGGGGTCAGTTATGTTCTTCATCTAGATATATTATTTATTGTGCATATAACCTTCTGCAGAGTAACCTCATCCAACCTACCTAGGTTTAGGGAACCACCAGACTGCCTACGTATAGTAAATCCTTGCTCCTCCCCAAAACGTATTATTTGTGATACGAAATCCATAGCACCGCCTGTTTTTAACCAGTCCCAGTAAAAATCAACTGACGTAGGTGAACATTCAACTAGTACGTCATGCTTTGCAAAGACTGAAGCATAAAGTGTAGCGTCTCTAAAGCATGTTCGGGAGCTTGGAGGATCTGATAGTTCTGCATCGATTATTATTAACATTTATTAAGTATTTATAAAACACTATAATAATCTACAGGTATATTGTGGCAAACATAAAGTTCGCGCGATTTTTTTGATATTGAAATGATATATACTCAATGTTTGTTGAGAATAAGAGCATAGCGATCGAATGCTGACGCTCTGGTCAAATGATCCTGTCCAAACTCCCAAGCATTTTCAACTAAATCCTTATACAAAGTGCGATCGGACTCTAACCTATCAATGTTTTCAACTAAATCAGATAAATCACGCTTTACAGGAACATAATGCTTCCATGGTTCTAAATACTCGTAAAAGAATTCTTTAAAAGGCGTATCAACCAAAAATATCGGCCGTCTACAGAAAAACATTATCTTAGTCCTAGCTGAGTAACCCTGACCACGCATGTCTATGAGATACTTAAAGCGAAGAACCTGATCCTTTAAACTCATAAACTTTGGAGGTATTAAATCAGAACAATTCCTAGATTCAGGATCCCAGGTTATACTTCTATAATAAATCTTATCCTTACTAACTGAATTAGCTATTTCTACAAAACGACGACGGATGTCTGCATTAACAGAACCTAACCAACCTAAAGCATTTGTATGTGGAGCTTTTAACCCTGCACTCATTAACTCTATTCTATTATGCTCATAATCAATTACAGCAGGTGGCCAATTAAGAAAGAATGCATCCGGGTATGTGTTGGCGTACTCAGATGTCTCTGTACTGACAGTGTACATAGGAACGGATTCCACGGGAACAACAGTCCCATCTTCCATAGTTATACTACCACGCATACCATCCTCAGATACCTTATGTGTAGGTTTATCACATAAACAAAAACGTATGAGAGGAAAGTCAGACTGTACGTCACGTTGTGCGCAAGTCATTGTTATAAGCTTCTTAACACTATTATGTCTCTCGTTATACGTCTGACAATGAGTGCTGAAGTAAAGCTCACCCCTTTCACGTTTGACATACAGATTATTTGCATGCAGAATTGTAGGGAATTTATATTTGTTATCCATTAAATTATTATTAGAGTTAAATTATGATTGAGTTCTATAACGTTCGTAAAAAAGAGAAAGTGTCAATACCAGAAGACCAGGTAGAAAAAGTTACCTATGAATCTACTTCAAAGACTGGTAAAAAAATTGTTAGATACGGAATGAAGTCCGTTGATGATGATGGTACAAAGCTTACAAAGTTTGTAAGTAAAGCTGCTTACGAAGCTCTGTAAGACAAAGCTCTGTAAGTTAAAAAAAGGGGGGAAGTTTACTTAAAGACTTCCCCCCTTTTTTAGCGTATAAAAATGACAACTTACCGCGCCGCAACTGCAACCGAGTATGGTAAGCAAGATAAATCTTGTCCGTAAGGGATCTTACACCCTATTTCACCGTCTAGAATCACACAGGATGTTAGATCTTTATATACAAGGTACGTTAGTAGTTTGTGTCTTCTTGTAATAACAATCTTCTCCAAACTACCACCAATGCGCGCAGGTCTAAGATGTGTGAGTGTTTCTGGCGCTAACAAAGGCGCTTCTGGGATTGTCGATTTGTTTAAGTGAGAGGGTCATGGGGCTGAAGCTACTCTAAAGTAAGCACCGGATTTAACGTCACATGACGAACATATATGCACTTACAAGCCTAAGTCTTCTCTCGATTTTCGAAGATGCGAACGAGCTATCGCTCACATAAGCTCCTGTTATCAGCATCTTTCTTTGTGTATCCCATTAAGATGCTACTATGGTTACTACCCTGGATAATGTTATCAGGGAAATGAATGAGTAGTAGTTGGACTGTTCAATGTCGGCTACCGGGGTTTTTTCCCAACCGTGTACGAAGCTCTCCTCCGTCTCTAGTTCCCAACTACTACAAGATTAACGTTGCATGGACCATCATATCAACGTTAAACAAGAAAAAACGGTTAATAGAGAGGTGGTCTAGTCTAGTCCGACCCTAACCTGGGCCTTACCTAACTTACTTACAGATCGTTGCACGTTAAGTTTGGAGAATCGTGAATCTGTAAGGTACCAATGTGAACTAAATAGACTGATCACATTGTGACTACGTGGTACACAGGCGTTGTTGGCTAGAGTGTTACTCATTTCGGCCCCCGCTTGTATACTTCCTTTATTTCAACTGAGAGGTCGCCCCACTGCTAGTACTCTTTTACCAGTACCGGCAACGCAGTCCTTCTATTTAACCTAAAGATATAAGGCCGAGAGTCCAGTACCTTATTGTTCGCTGGGGCATACCCCTATACCCTGACTCATTTATTAAAAGCGAAACTTCGTCTGCATAGCTTTGACAGCTATAAAATATCAGGCCTGAGCCTTCAAGAATATATAACACATTATGTGTACTTTTTGCTTAAGCACTGAGACCTTAGCATCCAACCTTTTTTAGGCATTTCTTGAAGCCAATCCTGTAATGTAGGAATTTTACCGAAATCCTCAATCATATGTTGCTCGCCTATAAAGCGAACAGGGATTTCTTTTTTGTCAGAATTAAGTATGGTTATACCGAATATGCGTTCGCATTCGAATATTCCCTGGCTGTGGTGACGATAAGCTCGATGCTGAACATCACCGTAGTATTGTTTACTCTCATCAAACCATTGATGGATTTTAAGATAGTCATCAATACAACCGCCAAACTTATCTACGCTGGACATTGCGTGGTGTAGTGTATGTGCCATAATTATCAACCGGAATAGTTCCACAGCAACTCAGCACCGTCGCCGTCGACTAACCTAGGCTCTGATATGTAAAGATAGCCGCCTGAGATTATCTCTCTTCGACCAACATGAATCGTGTTTAATCGTTCAACTTCAACACAACTCAGTATCTCGTATAGCTCATTCTCATCAATTTCAAATTCTGATGGCCACTCCCTACAGTTAGGGCATAACCCGTCTTGGATACTATTATCTATTTTTATACTGGCGTGAATATGTCTCAATCGACACTCGTCACATTCGGTAGCAAATCCTAAAGTAATTTCGGTAAAATTATACTCAGCAAGTTTATCTATAAACTTTTCAAGTGATTCACTATTCGCTTCCTGCTTTTCATTTTTTAAACCATCCACTGGGAATGTTGTTTGGTAATTATCAGTATTCATTATGCTGCTTTCTTTTCTTTATCTACGTTAACAGGGTATGGAAGTACCCAAGTATTTCTAGGTAGTTTATGTGGACCATTGCCAGTCCAACGAATACCCATATAACCACTTCGCCAGTGGGGTTTTAATTTGTAACCCTTATTAGACTCAGTTTTACCAATGTAACCTTTGTACTTGCTACCCAAGAAGTTAGGAGACCAAAGGTCTTTAGTTTCCTTCCCTATACGTACTGCACCTTTTTTACGAACAGTAGGCTTAGGTATATATTCTGATTTTCTTACTGACATGTACATAATCAACGAGAATACAAACTTACACATATAGTCTAAGAAACTACTTCCCTGTTTTGCTTGGTCATTAGTACTATTCTTAAAATCAAAACCCATTGCGTAAGGATCGTCATAGTCATAAGTAACATTGTCAGTAGTTAAATCAGCGACAGGTACAAGCTTATCGTTTTCATCTAAGCCAACAAGCTTTGAGTCAAGACTGTAGCGTTGACCGTATATACGAAGTATTTCACCCAAGTTACTTTGACCGGGTAGTATTGGGTAGCTACATGTACAACATTGTTTACTAACATGAGTTATAGAAATCTGAAAGTTTTGTATAACTCGTACAGGTTCTCTATATTTCTTACCAGCATCTTCCAAGAGATTCTTTTGAACAACTTCTTGCTCCAATTTAGACTTTAAACCTAACGTAGCCGCCCATAGCTTCGAAAACGAAGCATCAAATGTTCGGATGTCTGTACCTTGGTGCTCTGTTGGTACCCTGTCATAACTACTGTTAGCTTCAGCTTGTTTAAGACTCTCTGCACGCTGAGTAGGAGTTTGCAGATCAAACGCTCTCGCATAAGATACCTGACTTATATACCCCACTATTGCTGCTATTAGTCTACGTGCTTTTTTATCGGCAACGTTAACTGGAATAGGTGTAGTGTCGCGTAACGACCAAAGTGGTAGCGTAAATGTACAAGCTTCATGTGCCATATTAAGATTTGATAAGTCAAAATTACTGGCAAAGTCTGTCATGTTCAGTAAAGCCATCAAATCTTTATCTAAAAAATAATGAGGGTGCATGTAACACTTTAAAGTTTCATGTATCCTACGATAGTGTTCTCTTTGAGCTTGTTCCTCAGGATTGTGACTGTAAGCCAAGTGTGCAGTAGTACAAGCATTAATAGCAGGATCGTAATGAGTCTGCGGAACATGATATATCCGGGGATAAAATTCTTCCCCTAAACCACTTTTTAGCAAATCTTGCTTATCCTTATCCATAAGCGCCAAGATAGCTTGCCTGTGTTTTTTTTCTTTATTGTTGTTGTTCATATGTATTCTTAAATTAAAAGAGGGTGTAGCCAACTGGCTACACCCTCTTAAGTCTGCAAGTAATTGAACGTTAATTATTTATTTGCGTCTAAATACTAACAGACTGTATTGTTTGTTTGTTTCGTTTGTTTAAGAAAGGCCTTCATAAATTATGAAGGCTTTTCTGTAAACCAAATATTAAACGTCCTCAGGACCTTTCTGCATATCAAAGCAGTGAAACGTACTAGAGTCTCCTATATCATTATCGGTAACCATAATATCATTACTAGGATATCCATACTGGTCAGTAATGTAAGATATTATATCATTTCGAACAGTATCGTTTTCTAAGGCGTACCAAGGTAATACAATTTTTACAAGCTTACCCTCCTCACGATCAAAGCAATAAGCATATTGACTTGGACAGTAACTACATTCAAATCCGAAATGTGGAACCCAACTTGTCTTGAATTCTTTCATCTTAAATCCTTTCTAAGCAACCGCCAACGATCGCTGTCTATATCTTTATTACCGTCATCAATTTCTCCGATCATATGTACAACATCTTCTATAGAATCGTATATATACTCGTGAGGCATCATGCCCATTAACCATAGTGGGGTTTTAGACTTTCCACCATCCATGGCAACAAAGATTGGTTTTTTCATACGTACAGCAGTAACAATTTCCTCAGCACTACCCCAGCTTGCTACTTCTGGAACTAAATGTGCAATAATGAAATCGCTTCTGTCTACCAGGTTCAAATCGTAATTCCTAACTTGCGTAAAGCGATCTGCTACATCGTTGTAGTAACCTTTCTCCATCTGAGACATTACACGAGCACGAGTTTCTTCATCCTCAGCAACATCCTTAACAAAAGGCTTACGGTATGGGTTGAAACAAAGGATATGTCGATTTTCTAGCTCTTTTTCGACATATGCCCTCCAGTCCCTACCATCAGAGTACTGCATATGACCCACAAGATAGGTGCGGGTTTTGTACAATATGTTACTAGTTGACTCTTCCGCCATGACTAGGCCTCCTATTAGTCGATTCCGAGATTGGTTTGATGCTACCGCCACTACCACCTAGTATGCGCCTTTGGGCATATTCTAAGTCTGACTTGTGATCAGATAGGAGCATACTACTCTCGTCTGCATAAATAAAAGGCATAGGCGCTGAAAGTAAGGTATCTGATTGTGCTCCAGATTTAACACCATTCATAGCCCTAGCCTTGTTACGTGCTTTTTCAACTTCTTCTGGTTTATTCATTTTGTGTATAGTTTCTAAGTCCCACATTTTTTGATTTGTTTATAGGTTTCCACCGTTTATTGTTATAATGATGTAAATAGTCAACAGGCCGCATGTTTAGTTTAGCTGCTTGATCTCGAACGTAGCTCGAATTATAAGCGCCGGGTCTAAACGTGTTAGGACAATCAACTTCGCCGTGCATGGGGTAATTGTGAAGCGTAGGATTTTTAAAGTCCTTACGTTTCTTTTTTAATGCACAACCAACTTCCATGGCTACAAGCCATATTACTAGTAGGGATATTACCCAAAAATTATTAGTCATTGTTAGTCTTTATAGAGATAGTAAACTCCGTAACAAGCAAAAAGTACAAGACAGCTAAAGGTTATTATGTCCATTCCATCAATTGGTGAAACTCTGGATGCGTTCTAAATGAATTATAGTATGCATTCCAGTTAGTTTTAAACGTAAAAGAAAATAATTCCCTAAAACGATTTTTTATAAAATGTAAGTCGTAATTCTTACGTGATAAGTATGTACCATGTATTTTTAAAAAATCTATGAGATCTCGCAAATCGAGTAGTTCAAATCTAGGATCAGAATATAAATCACTAGAATTATTATACCAATCCATATTTGGAAAATCCGAATCATGACTTGTAATTAGTCCTGCTAAAAGTCTACGCTCTACTGTATTTGTCTGTATGTGAATATTATGATTCCAACGATAGTCATATCCGTCGAAAGAAAAGTTAAGTTGTTTACATTGTCTATCTAGTAGATTGAAGTAATTCATTAATTTCCGAAGTATCTATATCAATTGCTATTTGTTCAATAATTAAATCGACAAGTTGTTTGGCTTCTTCAGGATTACCGTCAACTAACGCATCTTGATACATCCGTATAAACATGTTTAAACCAGATTCTGAAACATCAGGTGCAAACTGTGACAATGCAGCGTGGTAGCCATCCCGGTATTCATAGATAGATTCGTCACCCATAAGAACAGTAGCTGCCTGTGTCCTACCGGCTTCGAAACCACGAGTATAGCCAGACTGCTCTGAGTCGTAAGCAATGTTACGTTGAGCTGTGGCATAGTTAGTCATATCAGTTAACATGTCTGTTTTAATACGTAACTCAATTTGCTGAGAAGATATCACGTGTTCATAACGATCTGTAACGTTGTAAATTACAAATATACCTATTCCTAAAAATAAGAATAGATTAAGGATTGTTAGTATTTCAATTTTGTTTTTCATTTAGTGTATTTGGAAGCAACCATACTTTAGAAATTTAATAAATTTCTTAATATAGTCTTTGTTTTTTTTACCTGAGAATTGTATTACAAGTGCGGGTTTGCTACCGAGTTGCATTCTGCGACGGTGCTCTTCAGAAACTTCCGTAGATGGATCGATGTCAGCTGCACGTTCTTTTGTATCAGGTAACTTTATGTCCTCATCCGGGATTTGAAGTAAAGCAGTCTCTAACGCTGCTGCTATGTTATATGCATCTGCGGTTGTTACAGTCTGCCCGCTGTTTCCGTCATAACTACCCTCCCATTCTAACATTATTTCTTCGTGATGAAGTTGATCTTCTTCACTAATGCTATGTCTTTCAATTTCTTCGTTAGTTAATGGTGGGAAGATAGTACCCCTAGGACGCCAGCCGTAAGATATAGCAAGCGTTAGTATAGGAGCCCATGTCCATACGTTCCATCGGAAGTAACCTTTGTCACTATCTGAGTGATCAAATTTTTCACTGTATAAGTCGTAACCCATGCAATTTTGTTTGTTTGTGTGTTATTAATATTTAGACAGTGATGTCTTTAAACATCTACCAAACCTATACTACAATTATGGAAATTATAATAACTATACTACCCATCATGGGAATGTTAATACTGGGGACAGTATCAACTATACTTCTCGTCGCAAGCTTATTTAAATAAGCTGCAACGGGAAGATAAAAAAAGCGACACAGTGTCGCTTTTTTTTAGCTGTTAACCAGAGAGCGTATACTCTTTGATTTATCAAGCTCTTTATCTACGAGTGTCGATAAAGCATCCAACATTGAAGTTGTTGTACGCATTTGCTCTTCGCAAACTTTTTTAAGAGCACTAGCGTCAACTAGTGCGTCCTTGTTTATACGCTCTTGTGCCTGTACAAAATTAGACAATGCTAGTGTCTGAACTTGAATTGCTGAGCTAATAGTACTTATAGCACTAAAAGTTTTCTCAGACAAATGTGCTTGGTTCTCAAGCAGCTTAGTTATTTGTCGAAGAGAAGAAACTTCTAGTTTAGATTCATGTACTTTCATAGTATACCTCCAATATATTTTTTTCTATTATATTTTTTACCACCAACGTAACGCTCTGTCATAGACTTGTTGTGCCAATCATTTAGAGCAGCATTAATTGTTAAACGTTTCGCACCTGTAATCCACAACCAACCAGTTGGATGCTGGATATAAGTTTTAGTATCCTTTACGTAGATACCAGGAGTAAAAGGAACTTTGAAACAAAGAGACAAAGCTTTCGTGGATTCAGAAGCTGAATCAGAAAACTCTATAACTTGTGCAAGACACCTACCCCTTCTGTCGAAACGAATAACCTTAACACCTAGATCTAGATGTTTATATTTTCTATGCAGAAAAACGCTAGTATACCTTACTCCCGAATATATATTATTCAGAACTTCATATGTTTTCTGTATGTTCATAGTTAAACGTTATTATTAAAACGTAGGTATGACCCTACGAATATATATAACACAAACTACGAAGTTATTTTCTTTTCGGGTAAACCGTCAGTAATCTCAGGAGCAGTAGAATGTGTGTCACAGCTAGCTAAAACCTCTTTATAAAAATCTTGACGGTAAGCATCCGCCTCAATTCCCTCTGAAACCTTTGACGCATATTCAGCGATAGCTACTCGTTTACGTAAACCGGAGCTCGAGTAGTCATGATCTCTTTGATTGTAAACGACTTTATCTATGTGTCCTGGTATATCGTGCCCTGTAAATGGTTTATCTTTCCAATCAGATCCTACAAATCGTACGTCGTAATCAATAGCTTTAAGTATCTCTACCAAATCAGATTCAGTTTCGTAAGGGATAATCTCATCTACGTAAGAACTACCCTTTAGTTGGATATACCGTTCTACCAAAGATTGTACAGGTTTATTCTTATCAGGCCGATCAAGTCTAGGATTAGTGTGTAAGCCAACAATTAAGTAGTCGCAATGCTTCTTACATTCTTTAAGCATTAAAACGTGTCCCGCATGAAACACGTCCATAGCTCCACATGTAAATCCCTTGTCTTTCTTCATTTTAAATAGTCTGTAAAATGAAGAAATAACGCAACAAAACATAAACAGTAGGAAGTAACCATAAAGAGCTCACTAACTATTATAGGAGTAAACTGCATAATTACTCAGGGCGCTTTCCAGTAGGTTTCCCATCCTGTCCAATTTCTCCAGCACGAATCTTTGTAGCGGAAACTTCCTGAAGTTCTTTACTTAGCTCAAGTTGTTCAATGTTGTAACCTACGCCTCTTCCATAAAAGACATCCATAATATTAGGTATCTCTATAACTTTGATCTTGTTACCGAACTCAACGCAAGCAGCATGGATCTCGCTACGCACTCTAGCAAAATCATACGGGTTAGCGTCGTCGATACCACCAACATTCCTAAGCGCGATACAGCACTGACCAGTTCGTTTTATAGCCTCGACCACCAAAGTCTTATGACCGACATGAAATGGCTGATATCTACCTATTAACAAAGCCGTAGGTGCTTGATCGTCCCACTCTTCAGTAGCATAAATATTTTCAAGTATGGTTTCACACCATTCCTCTGGAGTACCATCACGGAGTACCATGTCATGCTTGTCCCAACGATCGTCTTTAGTTGGGTCTTCAAACATTTTGTTAGTATCCTCGTAACGTCCTTCCTTTATACGATCAACCCATATAATGTAGTCCGGGTCAAATACCTTACGAGCTTCCTGGGTAGGGCAGCAGAAATCACATATAACATAGTTACCACTCATAGAAGACCAGTCAGCAAGCTTACCCATGCGCTTTGAGTGTTCATTACGATCCTCTCTACTAAAACCCAAGTCTTTGTGTATCTCTTGTCGGACTGCGTCAGCGTTAAACCAAGCAGCATTAAGTCTAGGTACTAATAACTCGGCCAATGTTGTCTTTCCTGATCCAGGAAGCCCCATGATCAATATCTTGCGTTTAATTCTAAGTTTGTCGTTATTTTTTTTGTTCATTATCTACTAAGCTCTTATTTATAATGTTGTAAGCTTCATCTTTGTTAAGCCAATTATGAACTGTAACCACTTTGTTGTCTAGATCTTTATAATGATTAAAGAAATTTTTACACACTCTAAGAAACAGATCATCAACATCTTGTAAGTTTCTAAATCTCTTACGAGTGCTAGTGGGAACAGCTAAAACCTTGTAATCCTTGTCACCGTCATCGTCCATATCCAGTACACCCAATACACGACACTCCACTACAACTCCCTTGTCTATAGGACGTTCTGTTATAACCAATATATCTAGCGGATCACCGTCATCGCATAATGTGCCGGGAATGGAACCATAACTTGCCGGGTAAACCATTGCAGAATCTAAAGATCTATCAAACCTAAACACCCCCAAGTCTCCATCATATTCGTACTTCATATTAGATCCTTTTGGGATCTCAATAACGGCAGTTACTACCCTAGGAGACTTATCATTAGTCGGTATGTTAAATAAATTCATAAATTATCGCTGTCTATTATTACTTCCAAGTTATTACCATTATATAAACCAGTAGGACTGATATATTCTCTATCCAAACCAACAAGATCCTCTAGATTTACCCCCAAAAAATTATCAGCATAAGACTGATAAACAAGCTCACTACAATAAAGTTCCTGAACACCCAGGTCAAATTCTAAATCGTACGATGCGTCCTTAAAACTACGACAACGTTCGATTGCAAACTCAATATCGTTATCATCATAAAGTTTACAACGCATAATTACCACGCGATCACTTTCTTTACACACGTCAAAAAAAGTACTTTTAGTGTAGTCAGTGTGCGTCATCTCACTAATCTCCCAAGCTCTGTTAACACTAACACACATACATGCGTGACTAAATTCTCCAGGAATAAGAAGTGTTGTTAGTTTTTTCCTGTCCAAAGACAGTATAACATCACCCGCCTGTAATAAATCGTACAGCTTGTGGTATTTTACACCACGCAGACTAGTATAGTAGGTTGTAAATCTAATGTAAGGTATTACACGTTTTAGTAAAAACGCGTAAAACTTTGTCTGCATAAGCCATAGCAATACCTTTCGGTAAAGCGACTTAAACAAATTCACAGACCAAATAATTCCCAGTTAGTTCGCGAGAAACCTACATCACGATCTAAATTGAATCCAGTAGCACGCTCTCCGGGCTTACCTGGGTCCATGTCGTTTATAAGATACCTAGGTCCGCGTTCCAAACCCATAATTAACCTACCGTAAGGAATCATGTTATCTGAAAGTTCTTTCTCTGTATGCTCCCGCATATCCTCAGGTCTAGCAGTAGTCAAGATGACAAGATGACCATCATTGTTCCACTGATCCATCTTTTTCTTAACATCTGAAAGAATTTCGGGAGAAGAACTTTTGTAAGTTTCAAATTTACGATATTTGAATAAAGTACCGTCTATATCGCAAAAGATTGTTTTTTTCTTTTCCATTATTATCTAGGCATCGGCATTGGTTTAGCCGGGGAGTTGAGCATTTGATCTAGGCTCATCTTACTATAGTCTATAACGTTGGTAGGCTTTTCACCAATCATACCTGATGTAGGTGGTGGCTTAGGTAGCCCTGGCGTCATCTTTTGCGCTGCGCCACCAAGCATGCCACTCATGCTACTGCCAATATTTTGTGCAATACCCATACCCATGTTACCCACAGACTTTGCCGCGCCTGGTAAAGCTCCGGCAGCCATACCACCCACTTGATTCATCGCTCCGCTAGCCATACCACCCACTTGACTCATAAAACCAGGAGTCATAGATGGTCTAGATGGTCTAGACTGTGATTGTTGCCGAGCCTTAGCAGCATCAAATCTAGCCGCTCCTGCACGAGAACGTTGGTTATCGGCTGCTACAGACTGAGCATATCTAGGATCACCGCCGGAAGTTTGACCCCCTCTAAACATTTTACCCCAAGCGCTACCTGGACCAAACAGATTAGATCCAGATTTATTCAAGCTTGCACGATTTTGTAGTTCTTTCTGAAATTGCATTTCATCCATTTTATTAGTCGAAGCTGCATTTGTTGGCTTAGAGAGCTTAGGTTTAGACGGTGCTAACTTATCAAATTGAACAGAATCTGCAGCGTCAGTCATAGCGGGAGATGGAGGCTGCATCTTGGGTTTGGGTAGACTACCAGGTGCACGTGGTGGTTTGGGGAATGGATTGACGCTGCCAGTACCTACCTGTTCAGCAACACCACCAGCACCTTGTCTTAATTTTGCAAAAAAAGCATCTTGTGCAGGCCCACCTCCACGGTTTGGATTTACTACGTTTGGATTCTTTCCAAAAAGTGACCGAACTCCATCAACAATAGGAGCGGTTAAATTTTTAGCACGACCAGCAATTTTTACTAATAAAAGTTTTTCAAGATTGTTCATAATTTAAATATTATTTACTAGGTAAGTAAATTTGGCAAGTTTTAATCAGGTAGTTTCCAAGTCGAAGGGCTTCTAGGTTGATATATAGGCTTAGGAGCATCATCTGTTTCTAATGAATAATCTAAAATGTGTTTAGCTTCTTCTCGGTCAAATTCACTAGGGTTAGGAGTAGAATACGCACCTTCATGAAGATTAAACAGATTATTCATATCTCTGCCAAAGTCTGCTTTATTAGATAATGGCCCATCTCCTGATGGTTTAAATCTTGGGCCCAGTGGGGTTACAACGTCTTTCCAGTTAATAAAATCTTTGGGCAACCTAGATGTAAGATAATCCCTATAGGACTTGCCCAACGGATTACCTGGATCCTGTAAGTTTTTACGTATCCTCGCCATTTCGTCATGCATAACATTGGGATCATCTTTAAAACTAGCAGGGATACCATCCGGAAATGCTAACTGCTTAAGCTTATCGTACGTACCAACACTACTCCTACCAACATTCGTCTTACGCGGATCCCAACCCATACCTAATGCAGCGGTATTTTCATTTACCATAGCTTGTAGTTCTTCAACACGCGCCGAAGATGCGCTACTCATTGGGTTGTTCGCGTACCAACTATTCATTTTACGATACTCGTCATCATACCACTCAGCGTATGGGTCAGCGGTTGTGAGTTTTTCCAAAGCCTTATTGTTTGTAGCGGCTCGCTGACCACTTCGCATTAACTCGGAAAGAGTAGGACCAGCTATTATGTCCTGTAACGGACTTCGTTTAGAGTTCTCCGCTTGTAACTTTTCAAAATTTCTCCAGTAATCTTTCATCATCTGCAACTTGGGGTGACCACCGACCCTACCCATGTCACTAGTAGGTCCACTACCTTGGTGTGCGAGCTCATGAGCTAGTATAGGCATGTTCGATCGCTTCCAGTTCTTAGGATCAGGGACCTGAATGTAGTTAAGTGGGTCCATTGAGAAAGAACCCAGCCAATTATTCTCCCCAACACCAGCCCTACCCATAGCTGTGTTAAAAGTACTTTGCAAGCCACCTGCTAGTTTACGATCAGGAAACTGTTGATTGTAACGGTTTATAAATTTATCACCAAACTGAGAACCCGGATAAAAATTTGAAAGGCCCTGCCTACCACCAGAGGAACCTGGTATAATAGTATACCCAAATAATTTAGTGGGTAATGTCTCTGGTACTGGAGTAGATATTATTCCTGGGTTAAATGGTTCATGAGAACCTGCTGGCCAACCTGCCATTTGATTAGTCGGGTCAGTGCCCGGAATCCTTTTATCAGAATCTCCAAATGGACGAGTAGGAAAAGCCGGGCGTGATTGGATGTCAGCGTCGCGCCACCACTCTTTATGCCTTTCACGCTGCTGTGGAGCTTGATAATCATTACGCATTCCAGCTAAACTCTGTGCAGCCCTAATCCGTTTCAAGCGATCACCAGCATGGACGGAACTAAATTGAGATCCGGGTAGTATTGGGGATGATCCAGCAGCTTTTATAAGCCTCAATTTATCAGTAGCATTCATTTAAGCTATAAGTCACCCACTCCAGTCTTTAATTTAGCACCTAAAGAATCTCTAGCATTACGTAAATGCTGAGGCGTCATACCATTGTAGTAAGTAGGTGCTAGTTCTTTAGCAAAGTTAGACAAAGGTGTGTTAAGTGCCGCATTAGCATCTTCCGATGAGTAACCTGTATTAAGTAGTTCAGATTTAAGAAAATCTGTGTTACCTGATAAAATTGAATCATTTATACGATTACCAACTCCAGACTCACCACGGTTAGGTAAGATTGTATTGTAATAATTTCTAAGCGGTTGCTGCATGTCAGGAGACATTCTATAACTATTAGCGCTATCAGTTGCTACAAATTTGTTGTAACCCCTACGTGTAATATCTGCAAGAGCTGCACCAGGTACTCCATATTTTTGATAACCTTCATTAAGTCCCGTACCAAATGGAATTTTTTTACTACCGTAAATCTGTCTCAAATAATCTCCACCCGTTTGCCATGCAAGTTTAGACTGTGCAAGTCTTTGCTGCTGTTCCTTAGATACATTGCCAAAGTAATTTAAGGGATTTGCTACTTCCGCAAGCTGCCCAGTAACCCCAGCTTTGTTCTTATCTATAATACGTGCAATTTCGTTTCTTGTGTTCTCATCGAAAGAATAACCGTACGTCGCTTGGTCATCAGCCTGTAGTGCATTACTACCTATGTCGCCCAGATTATTATAAGTGTGAGTAGTACCAGCAAGACCAGCTGTACCTGTAGCTCTTAACGCAGTACGACCGGCTGGGGTATTTTTAATACCGTTCCAAGCCATGTAACCTGGGAGCTCACCTGCTTTATTTACAGCTTTTGAAATACCACTGTGTGCAGTAGTACGTAAAAATGGATGCTTGGCACTCGGATTGTTACCGTAACCGAATGGTTGTGTGGCTAACCTTACAGGATTCCACGGCTCCATAGGTGTATCTACTTTAAATGCATCAGTCTTACCCTGTGAAAGTTTAGCTGTAGATATAGCATCATCAACAGTTGGTTTAAACATACTCTTAAGTAAGTTAGCAACGGGTTTAGCCCTGCCGACTTTTGTATTGTAATTACTTAAGCCCATAAACCTTTGATAGTTCCTTTAACTGTATCATAACATCTTCGTATTCTGAGGCAATTTTCTTATCTAGTTTTTTCTTAGGTTTATTAAGTTGCTGTAATAAAACGCAAGAGAGTTCAGAAAGCTCCTCAGCACACTTTAGCATGATAGCATTACGATCTTTTTGAGAAGGACTCATCTTGTCGTTATATATGTGATAGTTACTCATCCGAAACGGCTCTTCCTTTATCATTTTGCCAATCTTTTTCAGGACGGTCAAGTGTTTCATTACGCCTAACAGCTGCTTCCAACAAATACATGGGAACTCCATTAGCTTTTGCAAAAGAAAGCAAAGCATTCATATCTTTTGGAAAACAAGTACCACCATAACCACGCTTACCATCAGGGCCAGGAACTCTGGTGTGAGAATGCAGTATACGTTTGTCATCACCTACAAACTTTTTAACCTTACTAAAGTCACACTCCAAATGTCTGCATAAAGATTCCAGTTCATTAAAAAAACTAACTTTAGTAGCTAAAAAACAATTCTTACCGTATTTGACTAGTTCTGAAATTGTTGGATCCGTAACTATAACATTATTAGTAGCAACACAACCGTTACCGTTATTGTACCCTATATCAAACAAATTTTTAGTTCGGGTAATAACTTGCTTGTCCTTAGTTCCAAGAATCCATTGCTCACACTCTCTAAAATCGGTTTCCCAATTCTTTTCAGTTAAAAATTCAGGAATAAAAGAAACTCCAAGTTTTTCTGATGTACCGGGAGGGCATGTGGAGCGTAATACAATATATGCTGACTTATCAATTTGTTTAACCTCACTCACGACACTCTTTACAATACTAAGGTCGCATGAACCGTTCTTACGCATAGGCGTAGGAACAGCTACAAATATAAGCTGACAAGTATTTACAAACTCTTTAAATCCTAAACTGTGAGGTTCTCTTTTGTCGGGATCAATATCCCAAACTAAAACTTCAACGTGAGGCCTAAACAACGTCATAGAACGTCCGACGAAACCATTACCAACTACACCAATTCTCATATCGTTAACATATTATATAATAACTAAAAAAATGCCGAGACAAATCTGCGGCATTTTTTAGTTAAGAACTATACCAAGTGATATGATTCCTTATAATTACAAGTTTTGGTCCCATCTTTCTGGTACCAACTTAATGCATCTAGCTCGGTAAATTCGAGCCACATTTTTTTAGCCCGCTCGAAAGAATGGACTGAACTGTACTTATGACGCTGCGACCGACATGGTTTGTCGTATATACTTGAAAACTCATGATAAGAAATATTAATCATGCTTGGCCAACGAATCTCGTCATAAAGGAAATTAGTAAATGGGTCCTCGCTTAAGCAGAGGTGACGCCATACTGAGTTTTCCTTTGCCAGTGCAAGAAGGTCCGGATCAAGCATGGCAAGAGACTCGTTAAAGTTCTCAAGTTGTTCCTGTGCCAAGTTACGGATATATCTGTGCAGTGCACCATTTGCTGCATAAGCAACATTTGGGAAATCTACCATGGGACTATCACTACCATCTCCGGTATCTATAAATAATAGAAAAGGACGGTCAAATATACTGTAATAGTCATTCGTGCCCTCGAGCGGTAGAGGGTTAATAATCAAGTTTGGAAGAGTCTTGTCAGCCATGGCTGAGGAAGCTTCCTTATACTTACCCGAAAGTGCAGGCTCCCGTGCAAGTTGCTCTTCAGCTAATTTGTAGAATGGTTCTGTGTCTTTATTCATTTTTTTATTTGGTTTATTAATCGGCATTTAACTTTACGCTAGAAAGCGGAGTTCCGGTATCTCAAAATTATATAACACATAGCAAGCGTTAGTTGCATAGCTAAAAAAAAGGGGAGCTCGTTATGAACTCCCCCTTATAGCCGGTGGATATAGGAAAACCAAAACCTTGCTACCCACCGGCTAATGGATGAAACAAAGTTTTACAGAGTTATATTATGAACTCGGTCTATTAGGTCAACCCTACGTACCCAGGTTTCGAATACGACCTGCTCTAACTTTTCAGTTATCGGGAGGAAGTATCCCTGTTGTGGAAGACCTTTCATTTGTGGATACTCTACAAACACATCTTTCTGGTAAGGCTGGATATAGTGCTTCCCTATCCAACCGTCTGGGAACAACCTGAAAGCTGCTTCAGCTCGCCGATTACGATCAGCATGCTGAGGGATTTTCATGAAGGATATATACACACGCATTGCATCAATCAAAGCGTCTCTACTCCACAATCCACTAGTTGGCCACCAAGTACCTTCGGGAGATACTGCCGGATGGTCATAACCAGACGACCTGTAGAATACTTGGATGTAGGAATCTCCAGTTTTCTTGTTAAAGATAAGAACACTATACAACAAACGTTTGTTGTAAATGTAAGCTACATCACTGCCGTAGCAGATCTTGTAGTTATCCTCATATAACGGAGGAGAATCTTCACCCCATTTTATACTGGAGTATAGAAGCGCATTAGCAACTTCCAGATCCTCGAATTCCTCACCTAAGTACCTGTTAGGTAGTGGACTGAACTTTAATAGATCCTTACTCATTTCAACCTCCATTCTACTGGAAGTTGAGTAATTACCTTGGGGTCTTTTTCGATCTCCGGGAGAGGCTTCTCTCGTCTAGGGAGGTATGGTCCGAATCGATCATACCCGAGGCGGGTAGATTGTTTAAGACCAGAGGGAAAAATTACAAGGTAGATCATGTAAGTTACAGTCGGTAGAACTAACGACCAAGCAAAGACCAAGTATGGTAGGTGAGAAGTACACATGTGTACTACTAACAACCAGATGATAGCCACTAGGCTAGTAACAGTTTTATTAATTTTATTATTCATGGTTTTTTTATTTGGTTTATTAATCGGCATTTAACTTTACGCTAGAAAGCGGAGTTCCGGTATCTCAAGTATTAATAACGCAAAACAGACTAAAATTGCATAGCTAAAAAAAGTGACAAGGAAAGGTGTAGCTTGTTGACTACACCTTTCCTCGTTTTGTGTTGTAGTGGAAAGTAACCAGCTGCGCATTTTCGGCTATAGGAGTTGCGCATCTCCTTAGAGGTCGAGCTGGTGGCTCCCTTGCCAAGGGGAGTCTGGCCTCGTAGTCAAGTTGGTTATATAACCAGAGAGGAGCTTAACACGACTCACATATTACTATGTGTGCCTCTCCTTAATCCCTGGTTCCTAGTCACGGGGGGTGAATCCCCACTAGATCTCATAACACTGTGCTGTATGAGCTTTGTTAAGGCCTTGTGTCCTAACGAGCGTATAGGATCTCCTACACAGGCAGATCCGTCTCGCTACCGCATTTAACGCGATGCCCCATTTTGGCCCAGGGGAGCAAGTTACTAGACGTCGCAGACTACTTCGTAACACAGTAGTCCAAAGCACAGCGCCTTTTACAGCTAACCGTACTCTCTGTATGTTTATATACATCGCTAAGTTTATAAGAAACCGCCTAGCTTCTTAGTAATGAACTTTGCAATGTATTGTCTTTTTGTTGCGAAGTATGCTTGATTATAGCCAACCACATACTCCTATTTTTACCCTACCATAATCTAGGTTTTCACATCACCATGTGACTATCTAGATTATACCGTTTTATTTACAAGAAGGGACTATCCTTCAGGCCGCCTTGTGAGCAGGAGCATTAGGGGTGCTCAATTATTAATAACACAAAACAAGATAAAATTGCAGGTATAACTATAATACACACCCATTTGCTACCAGTACCCAAAAAGTAACTACAGATACAATAAGTAACACTAACCCACCATCATTCATATCTTCCCATTTCATAAGCAAGTACTAGTTAGTACTAATGCTAAAACTACTACAACACCTATCTGCCATAATGTAACGTGATGTATCATATCATATTCCTTTGTTCATTGTTATTATTAACGTTGGGCATCCAAAGACAACTAGGATTTAAGTGCCCAACAAACTTGCCAATTTTTTTAGCTGATTTATCAGAGAGGTTAGGTACTTCCAAAAAGTCACCGGGGCGGTGTTTAAAATGATTACGTACACTATCTGAATGTCTTAGATAAGTATCTTTCCAGGCTTTCTCATTTCCGACAGGTGATCCACAACCATATATGTAGTTACGTAGAGGTGATTCTTTCCTACCAAACCATCTATAACAACTGTCATACCACTCGTCCACATTTCGCTCGTAAAATATGAACTTAGAACCCGGGAATCTATCGTCCATTTGTCTAAAAATAATTGGCCATGGGTGATCTTGAAATGCATCGTAACCTTCGGCCATATCAAGTGCTTTACGTGTAAAGCCTGGCCGCCAATCAAATATTAGCTTTTCAAATGCAAATGCAGTTTTTAAATTGAGTTGCTTCCTGAAAAACAGAGACATCGATGTTGTACCAGTCTTATGCATACCTAAGTATATTACTTTATCTTTAATCATGGTAACTAATCCATCATGGGGCGCTTATACATGTAAGAGTCGTACCTGTCATCCCAGGGAACAAAATTTATTTTATTACTGTCATCACAACACCTAGGTATAGATTGGTCTACCTGTACCATATTATTTATAACAAAACGAACTGTGTCATCAGAATCAAACAAATCACAAACACTCTGAGCAAACGTGAAATATTTTAAGTAGCCTTTTAATTTAAACCTCTTTAAAAACATAGTCTTCCATTTAACTATAACAGGATGCTTTGGCCCGTCAACAGCTAGAAACCAAGGTGCTATTTCGCGGTCACCTAGCGAATTGTTAAAATGCCGAGGGATAAATCTGTAAGCAAAAAAACCTGTATCATTAATGTAGTGTTTACATATAGTGTCTAAATTACAAGTTGGTAAAACGCTAGCGTCAACCCAGACCCCACCATATTTAGCAAGTAAGCACACCCTAAGTAAGTCTGCACACTGAGCTACTTCCCTGTCAGGAGATTCATGAATTATGTCGATAAACTCTGGAAGGTAATCCGATACGTTTTCAAACGTAATTAAAACAACATCCCAGTTTGGGTTCATTTCACGCCACATATCAATGCACAACTTATTAAAACTGGGTATAGCATCAGTAGTCTCACCCTCGAACCAACATAACCACAAGCGCTTGGTCATGGCATAGAAGTCTTATAATTTAGTAAATGTTCTTTAAGAGATTCATAGTAGTCTTTGCCAGGTAGTAATATTCTATTATAAAGAACTTGAAGTTTGGGTGGCCAAAAATCAGTACCAATAGCAGCGACATCGAAATCAATCAAAGAGAGTATACCATCTTTTATACATATGTTACGCCCATACTCTTTAGCAGCGGGGTGTATGTCTAAATGATATATATTATTTTTTTTTAGATTTTGTATAATACAGTCTACTTGGCGTTCGTAGTCTGTGATATAGCTAAAAAAATATGTATTGTGTCTGTTATCAAATACCTCAAAACCACAATCAGTTAGTTTAAACGTACAAGCTTCATCATCACAGCTGAGTATTACTGGAAAATGACGTACATTCATACCACATGTACATTCATAATTACGCTCTAATAAAGTTAAACATTCTTTTTCTATATCGTATGCTTGTTGCTGAGTAGTACCAGAAACTAACTTACCGCTAGGTTTTGTTTGCTTAAAAATACTCATACCCCAAATTTATATCCAAATGCTTCAATGTCTCGTTTGCATAAAGACTTTACAATTTCTTTTGATTTAGGTGTGTAAGCTTCCCAAGGAGTCTTAACTTTCTTTACTTGATTTATTTTTCTTTCAAAATTCAAAACATTAGGGTCATTACCCAAAGCTAACCAAACCTTTTTAAAATCATCTTTAAAAGTTTCAGTCTTCCCCACGTAGTCCATGTTGTTTTGACCATTTACTTCTATAAAGTCTAATTGTGAGATTCCGTTATTAGGAGCATAACTTACTATTTTCGAAATCTTGCTCGTACCTACATGTTTGTTTACCAGTTCAATCCATTGTGGAAAATGATAATCTAAGACGTAAGTATTACCGTCTGACCTACCTTTCCTGCGGGCATTATACTGCATGTAATTATACAAAGAATGCATCCTAACCCATGGATTTCTTACAAATGTAAACTTGTAAAAGTTTTTATACATACCAGGATGCATATATTGCTTGTATACAGAATTAGACCAGTGTTTAGCTGGTATATGATATTTACCTGATTTCTTACACGTAAAATCTATGGCGTTAGAAACCTTGGACCTGGATGTGTACATTGTATACGTACCTTTAAGGTCCAAAGTGTAAGATGAGCGGTTACCCATCAAGGTATGCTCTATAAAAGTACCTGCTGACTTAGGAACATGTACAAATAAACACTTATTTCCCGGATCTATCATGTTCGTACTTATCGTCCCAGTTTACATTTCCGTTCTCATCAATGTATGGCGGGTTTGGTATCTCAAATGAATCTTCAGTAGTAAACATATAGA
>Ga0257110_1000141_pt1 | contig 38533 bp, 36 predicted proteins | sample LP_taG_7_FD_190184 | JGI IMG/M metagenome (GOLD analysis project Ga0257110, IMG submission 190184) | Marine microbial communities from Northeast Subartic Pacific Ocean, Canada - LP_J_2015_P26_10m | ecosystem: Environmental > Aquatic > Marine > Oceanic | place: Canada: Northeast Subartic Pacific...
CTCCCCTAGCATGGTCGCCTCGAATCCCCTTGAGGACCGGCGAAGACCTGTTAACTGCTCTCGGTGGGGGTGGTTGCCGGCTCGCCCTCGACCTCGGCCTTGGCAGGGGAACGGCCATCGAGCAGTCTATCCAGCTTGACCAGCAGTGGGGGCAGAAAAAGCAGGTCCAGCAGCAGCGCCACAACGATAATCGGGGTCAGCATGAGCGCTACGTTCTGGTAGTAGTACGTGTTGGAGAACACCAGGATAAAGGTGCCCATGGCCAGCGCCGCCGTGGTAATCGTGATGGCGGAGCCCGCCTTGTCCAGGGAGTAACGCACCGCCTCATCAGGCCTGTCCCCCAGTTTACGTGCCGCCATGTATTTACTCAGGACATGCACTGAATCATCGACGACCAGGCCAATGCTGATTGAGAACAGCATCAATACGTAAGGGCTCAATTGCCCGACAAGAAGCCCCCATACTCCAAACACCACCGCCGGTGGTAACAGGTTGGGCGCGATGCTGATCAGTCCGTAGCGCAAACTCCGCAGTCCAAACAACATGGTCAGCGTAATCAGCAGAAAGCTCACCGTAAAACCCTCCAGAAGCTGGCGGGAAATGGTGTCGTTTAGGCGCGCATACAAAATTGAATTATTACCGTGCAAAACACGGTACTTGGGATTGAGGTTCTCTTGGTACCAGGCCTCAATTCGGCGGTTGAGATTGAGCAGTTGCACATTGGAAAGATTGGACGTGCCCGCAGTGATGCGCACGGTGGTGTACTCGGGGTCGAAGATAGGCGACAGGTGAGGCTCAATCTCTTGCACCAGCTGGTAACTCACCAGGTAGTCGATGACCTGCAGGTTGTCCTCGGGAAGCTTGTGCCAGGCTTCGTCGTTGCCGTTTTCTGCTTTATTGAGGCTTTTCAGCATACCCACGTAGCTGCCCACAACGCTGACGTCGGGCTGCTCCTCCAGCCAGTCGGCGAAGCGCTCCACCTCCCCCATGAACTCGGGGTTGGCAATACCGTAGTAGTCGCCGCTGTCGATGGCGTAGACCAGCGACTGGTCGTTACCGATCTTTTCCGCCAGGGCGGTAATAACCCGGTGAAAATCCGAGTCCTTGTCGATGAATTCAAAGCGGTCAAAGTCCACCTTGTTGAGGGGTAGCAGCGCCAGGCAGGCCACAATGACAACCGAAAGTCCCCAGAACAGCGTGTTGCTGCGCGCCGTGACCAGCTGGGAGACCGCTCGGATCATGCCCCGCACGCCAAGGGGCTTTGGAATCCGTCGCATGGGAATCCACATGATCATGGCAGGCAGCAAGGTGAGGGTCACCAGATAGGCCCAGAAAACACCCAGTGCCACTGCGTTACCAAAGCCATAGATACCCGCCGAGGTGCAGTAGTTGAGACTTAAAAATCCTATGCCGGTGGTCACAGTGGCCAGGGTCACGGGCTGCAAATTGAGGCGCAGGCTCTCTTCAAGGGCATTGGTCTTGGCCCGTCCGTCGTGCAGCCCCTGCAGGTAAATAGAGATCACGTGGATACCATGGGCCATGGCAATGGTCAGCACCACCAGTGGCCCCATATTTGAGATCTGGTTGAACGCAAACCCCGACCACCCCACCGTACCCACGGTTAAGAGAATGCCAAGAAACGACACCACCAGCGTGCAGAGTGCGTAAACGAGGGAGTTGAGACAGACCCACAGCAGTAGGGTAGTCGCCAGGGCAACCAGGGGGGCGAGATTATTGCGATCCTTGATCTGGGCGTTGTAGCTGTCCAGTTCGAACAGGTCATTGCCCAAGGTGTAGATTTCCACGTCCGGGTAGTCTTCACGGAGCCGGTCACGCAGCGCAACCACCGAGCGGGCCACATCGAGCCGCTCGGTTAATTCGTCGGTAACCGGTCGATACTTGAGGACCGCCAGTGCCATGTCGCCGTCCCGGGCCAGCTGGCTTTTCACCAGGTCCTCATCGGCCAGCGCAATATCGCGGATATCCGCGAGGTCGCTGTCGGAGAGCGTGTCCAGAGGGGGTAGCAGATACTGTCGGCTATAAATCAGCTCATCCACGGCGTTGAGGCGTCGGTTGACCAAGGACCCCACCGCCACTGCAGACTTAACTTCACCAAAGCGCGCGTGCAACGCTTCCATGGCCCCCAGTGCCTCACGACTAAAGATGTCGCCGCCGGGGGCAATAAACGTAAACAACGCCGATCGGCTGGGCGGGAAGTCCCGCTGAACTTCGTCCACCTCGGCGGCGTAGGGGTCATCTTCAGGGAGAATGGCGTCGGAGCTGGGGTCAACCTGGGTTTTTGTCACACCCCAGCCAACGGCAATACTGACCAGAAGTGTCAGGACAGCGAGTACTGTTCTCCGTTCCACTAAAAAGCGCGCTATGTCCACAACGTGATGACTGCCATCCTTTGCGAGACCGGTTTTATAGCACAAAGTAAATGGAAACTCAGACTGATCCCGGTAAAATGATGAGGCTTCGCTGGCGGTGTAGACCAGCAAATTCTGCAGGAGGGCGGCATGAAAGGGTTAGCGGTTATTGGGTTAGCTCTCGGGCTTTTTATCAGTCAGGCGTCAGGTGCTGCGCAATCGTCCCGCATAGGTGATTTTGCGCTACTCGACCAAAACGGCGAGCACCACAAGCTCAGCTGGTATGGCGACCAAAAAGCCGTCGTTATTTTTGTGCAGGGTAATGGCTGCCAGATTGTCCGAAACAGCGTACCCGAGCTGCGCGCCATAAGAGACCAGTACGCCGAGCGGGGCGTGCAGTTTTTCATGCTCAATCCCCAGCCCCAAGATACCCGCGACAGCATTACGGTGGAGGCGGCTGAACTCGGCTATGACTTTCCCATTCTGATTGACGAAACCCAGCTAATTGCCGAGTCACTGGGCGTGGACCGCACCTCTGAAACCTTCATCATCAATCCAAAGACCCGCGAAGTGATCTATCGGGGCCCAATTGATGACCGGCTTCATTATGAAACCCAGAAATCTGTGGCTCAAAACCATTACCTTCGCGATGCGCTCGACGCCTACCTGGCCGGCGAGGCCGTGCCAACAGATGTTCCTGAAGCGCCGGGCTGCCTGATCAACTTTGTGGCACGAGACGCTCACAAGACGACACCGCCCTCGTACTCAGCAGATATTGCCCCCATCCTTGAAACCAACTGCGTAAAGTGCCACCACGTCGGCGGTATCGCCCCCTGGGCAATGACCGGACACGCCATGGTGCAGGGCTGGTCACGCATGATGAAAGAAGTCCTTCTGACCCGGCGCATGCCCCCGGGCCAGCTCGATCCCCACGTGGGACGGCCCATTCAAGAGGCGGCGGGGCTGTCGCCCGAGGAGCTGCAAACTCTGGTGCACTGGATAGATGCCGGCGCGCCCGGGGACGACGGTCCGGACCCCCTGGAGGCACTGGCCTTTAGCGACGCCACCTTTTCAATGGGCGAGCCGGATATTGTGCTGACCGTGCCGGCACAGGATATTCCTGCGACTGGCGTTATTGATTACCGTTATGTGCCAGTCCCACTGAATCTTGATCAAGACATCTGGATTCGCGCCGTAGAATACGTGCCCGGAGACCGACAGGTGCTGCACCACGTCATTACCTACCTGTCGAGTCCGGCAGATCGTACCGCCGGCCTTGAACAGGACGACGGCGGTCTGGGTGAATCCCTGGGCGGCTTCGCACCCGGACGCCAGCCCGATATCTGGCGGGATGATTCCGGCGCACTGGTCAGGGCGGGCTCCAGTCTGCTGCTGCAGATGCACTACACCACCACCGGCAAAGCAACCGTAGATGAAACCCAGATCGGGATTTACCTGCACGACGCACCCCCCAAATTCGTGATGTCCGGCGGTTCCGCAGGCCAGCGTCGCTTCCTGATTCCGCCCCATGTCAAAGAGTATCCCCTGGAAGGTGTGCAGGAGTTTGAGCGCGACGCCCTTCTGTATGGTCTGATGCCTCATATGCATTACCGGGGTAAGCACATGAAGTACATTGCCGAATATCCCGACGGCACGTCGGAAATTCTGCTCTCGGTGCCTAAATATGACTTCAACTGGCAGTTCAACTACCAATTGGAAGAACCGGTATTCATCCCCGCGGGCACCCGACTGATCGCACGCGGCGCCATGGATAACTCCGAGCGAAACCCCTACAACCCAAATCCCAATATGCCCGTGCGGTTTGGTCTACAGACCATGCATGAGATGTTCTTCGGCTTCACCACCTACCGCTATCTCGACGATACTCCCGAAAGCGTGGTGGCAAATCACAGCGCAGCAGAATCATCTGATACATCTGACCTGTGAACGCCTGCGCCCTGTCATCATTAGCTTCTTTCTAGCACTCTTCTTTTACGTTGGTGATTTGTGGATAGCTCCGTACTACCGTTCCTATTAGTGGTGGCAAATGGCCGAAGCCTATGAAATTTACTCCTTAAGTATTCTATCTTTTGTCAGCGCGGGAGTACTTAAGTGTCTCTCAATAAAGCCCACTGACGGGCTTTGCAATCATTAGCCAAGTTGCTGCTAATAACGGAACGGTGCTGATAAGTCCCCAAAATAGCCAGCGGCGTGAAAGTTTTCGGTAATCATCACCCACATCATTTCCAGCGAAATTCCTTGCCAGTCTTGCTTGTTGTACTTGAATAGGCACAAGCAAAAAAAGCCAGATAAGACCGGCGACAACGAATAATATTTGGCTCGCCAGCAACCAATGTAGTGTTAGGGGCCAGTTGGCGGAAAAGACCATGAAATAGCCTCCCCCCATTAGCAGCACGACTCCCCACACCGTCATAGACCAATCTGTATAAGTCACTAGTTTTTGGGCAAAGCTAAGTACCTCAGGCCGTTGAGTGCGGTCTGCGAAGTATTTCCAGATGGCGGTAACCGTGATGTTACCCATGAGCATGACCACACCCGTTATGTGCAGAAACTTTGCGATTTCGTATGTCACAACGCAGATGACCTAAAAAAGACTTGCTAAGTCTAGTCTCTTTGACAGCGTTCAGACGCTAGCCCTCCATTCCACCGCTGTGCAATGAGTCTGCCAAGTTAGGGCCTAATGGCGAACATCATAGGTGGCCAGTTGAGGTCTTTGGTGGTCGTTTGAGAAAAGCCTAGTGTTGACGAACGGATCGCTGAAACGGTTGGAACGCTTTTTAGTTAGACTAGTGATCGTAGTTTCAGTAGGAAAAGTAAGAGGGCTATTAAATGCGTTTCGCTGTCATTCCACTGATCATCAGCGCCGCTTTGCATGTGCTGGGTTTTGTCTTAGTGGGATTTGCATATGAGAGTTTGTTCCTCATCTTTCCTGCAATGCTCTACTGCCTTCTTTCGGTCTTCCTGCTGCGGGGCAATAACTGGGTCGCATGGTTAACGCTCCTGTGCATGATTGGAGGTATAGCTGGTACGAGCATTGAATTCATGGGACCGCTAATGGCGCCGTCGCTCGTATTAATTGGGATCATTGCATCAGACGCTGCAGCGGCCGGCTTATTGGTCCGAGGATTGTGGGGGGGTCGCGTGGCGCGCAAAACCGAGTCAGTCGAGACAGATCGAAAATCAGCTTAGAAAGGCCACTCGAAGGAGGCTAGGGAGCCGCTATTGCGGGTGCGCGTTCAGGGGCTAGGACAGCGTCCGTCACCAGGGGTAGTCGTGTGGTATACCTTCAGACCGGGGGAGGGGCTATTATGTGTTGTTGATACAGATGATCCCGTTGAGACACTTAAAAGCCAATTTTAAAAAAAGGGCTAACCGCCGTTATGATTGTGACGGTTACTGCCCAGCTATATTGGAAAGTGCAGTCATAGGCGCCGGTTGTTAAATCTGCTGTAAAATTTAGCGAAGGCTTGATTTTAGCGAGACTCAAAAAGAGAGGAAAAATTATGAGCGTCATGGTGACTCTTGAATTACCAGCTAAGCCTGAATGTTTGTCTGAATTTTTAGATGTAATGCGCGAAGCATTAATAGACACACGAGCCTATGAAGGCTGCAATAAAGTTGAGACATTCGTTGAGGAATCTACAGGTAGCGTCTTGTTGGTGGAACTGTGGGAGACAGCTGGACATCAACAAACTTATATGGAGTGGCGCATGGAAACTGGCTTGATGGACGCTATTGGCGGATTTTTAAGCGGCGCTCCAATGGCAAGGACTTTCAGCATAAAGTCAGATGTCTGAGCTAGAAAGGAGCCACAGTTTCAGGCCCCCCAGTCCTACAAGGATGTTTTATCAGCAGCCCCTCCTAATAGGTCGCCAAACCAGTGTTGGACTTGTCAGGTCAATGCGAGCAACCGCTGCGCCGCAATAACTAGCTAAGTACCTGCCGCATTGACGCGGCAGAGGAAAAGTATATAACTGAACAGCGGTGCAACGTGTTCACGGGGAGCTGACCTCGCCATGATGGAATTTGGTATTGTAATGGAGCCCAGCCCGGGTAATACCGCCGCGCTGGCTGAAAAAATAGAGGGGTTGGGGTTCGATATCCTCTTGAGTCCCGACACACAAAACCTGTCTCCAGACCCGATTGGACAACTTAACCTCGCCGGAGCAAACACGACAAGCCTCAGAGTTGGCACTGGGGTCACCAATCCTGTTACTAGAGACCCTGCAGTGCTCGCGAGTTCACTGGCCTCACTCTCCGCCGAGACCGGTGGCCGAGCTTTGTGTGGTATTGGGCGTGGCGATTCCAGCCTGGCACACATTGGCAAAGGCAATGCCTCTACCGCACAGCTGAGAACTTTTATTGAAAAACTCCGGGGTTATCTTAACGGTGAGCCGGTTGATCGGGACGGCCACTCATCCCAACTGCGTTGGCTCGACTCATATGGTACCCATCCCGTTCCAATCGATATTGCCTGCACCGGTCCGAAAACGATCCAGATGGCGGTCGAGGTGGGTGACCGCATCTCCTTTGCCGTGGGTAGCGCGCCCGAGCGACTTCAGTGGGCGATCGAGACGGCAGAAACGCATTTGTCAAAGATCAATCGGCCGCGCAACTCCATTCAATTGGGCGCTTATATCAATTTGGTCTGTGATGAAAATGAGCAGACTGCCCTCTCACTGGGCAAGCTCATCGCGGGCATGGTGGCGCACTTTGCGGGGCTTAAGCATGCACCCACCGAGCACCTGCCACCCCGCCTCCGTGCTATCGCCGAACACCTGCAATCACAATATGACATGGCGCGACATGCTCAAGAAGAAGGTTCACATCTTGCGCTGATTGATGAGGACTTTGTGGACTGGTTCTCGATATGCGGCCCGCCGCAAAAATGCATCGAGCGGTTGGAGCCCCTGATCAATATGGGCCTCGAGCATATCTATCAGCTCGGTGGCACGCCGGTCGCTCATCCACATGGTGCGCGACAGATCGCTATGGTGGAGCAGGCTCAACTGTTTGCGACCGATGTGATACCTCACTTTCGCTAATGCAACGTAGCCTTTATGTCGGCAATAAAACGTCAGATAGACGTCGATCATCGTGACTGATCAGAAACAACAGCAGGGCAGCGTCTTCTATCACTGGTACGTCGTCGGTGTGTTGACTTTCGCCTACCTGGTATCGTTTCTAGATCGTCAGATCCTTGCGCTGATGGTCGAACCGATCCAGCAGGACCTGATGCTGAGCGACACACAAATGAGCCTGCTCATGGGACTGGCGTTTTCACTATTTTACGTATTTATGGCAGTGCCGCTTGGACGGCTAGCGGACCACACCGTGCGCCGCAATATTATTGTGGGCGGGGTCACGCTGTGGAGCATCATGACCGCAGCTTGCGGACTAGCGGGTAGCTATTGGCACCTGTTTCTAGCAAGAATGGGAGTGGGGGTCGGTGAAGCCAGTCTGACGCCCAGTGCGACCTCAATGATTGCCGACTACTTTCCCCCCGGCGCGCGAGGAAAGGCACTGGCGACTTATAACGCGGGGGTTTCACTGGGAACCGGTTTTGCGATGGTGTTTGGCGGTATGGTGATCACTTACGTGAGCACCAGCCAGCGACATAGTTTGCCGATTATCGGCAGTGTCGCACCGTGGCAATATGTTTTTTTTCTGGTCGCTCTACCCGGACTCGCTGTCGTGCTGTTGATGCTGACGGTGCGAGAGCCTCGGCGACAGGAGATCAGCACCACTACGCACAACTTGTCCTTCCTTGGGGTGCTTGCCTATCTGCTTGAAAGAAAGCAGGTCTATGTGCCGCTGTTTCTAGGAATGTCGGTCAATACAATTGTGGGCTATGCCCTCTTTTCGTGGATTCCGACAAGTTTTGCTCGGGTGCACGGCTGGAGTATCGGCGACATTGGTTTGGGGTATGGCGTGATCATCCTGATCACCGGTCCACTGGGGGTATTTGTTGCTGGGAGTCTCATCGACAAGCTTCATCAAGCTGGGCAACACAACGCGGAGATCAAAGTCGCCTTAATCAGCATCGCTATTTGCCTCCCGGGCGTCATCTATCTTCCTTTCGCAGAGACTGGGCAAACGGCATTGATAGGAATGATTCCGGCAAGCCTGGGACCCGCAATGACCACTGCCGCCGGATCGATAGCGGTCATTAACGCGACACCCAATCAAATACGCGGTCAGGTTATGGCGCTCTACCTGCTTACGATTTCGTTATTGGGCCTCTCAATTGGGCCTACGGCTGTCGCACTACTGACTGACTATGTTTTCAAAGCCCCAGCAATGATTGACTGGTCGATTAGTTGCGTCGTGATCGCCTCATCGGTTTTCTCGGCGATCATGCTGTGGCGATGCTTGGAACCCTTCAGCGAACATGTGCGGGACACGATAAGTGGAAGCAACTTGTCGAGGCGATCATCAGACTGACCAAACAAGTTTATCTCGATTTCAAAGCGCCTAACTCAGGGACGCTTTTCGCCATTTTCATTATTTGACTGCGAGCTCACCCATGATCAAACAGCAACACCCGGCAATCCGCGAACACATTACTCGGCGCGGCACGGTGACTTACTCCATCGACAACGGTGAGTTTGCCTCCGGCGTTTGGGGCCGAGAGCACTTCATACTGACAAGACATCGTAACGGTGATCGTGTTTTGCGTGCTTATTGCGAGTTAGATGACGAGCCGGCACTTATTCGTGACGTCATACAGCGTGTCGATGCTGCGTTTCACCCTCAAGATTGCCTCGTGAGGCTAACAGAGGGTGGTCACTTTAAAGGCAGTACGTGGTACCACATCACTGACGATGAGATGACCTATGAAGGGGTCACCAGTGAGCAAGGTCGTATCTCAGGCCAATCCACTATCGATCGGACGATTCGCGGCTTTGGTACTCACGCACTCAACTCTGACGCGTGGCTTGTTGCACGATTTGATCGGTCATTAGGGCCGCGACAGCATACTTTCCGCAATAACCCGCTGACATCACTCGATCACCGAGGCGCAACAGGGCCTTCACTCGTTTGCTCTGAGGCCACCACGATCGAGTACTTTGGTGAAGAAGAAGTCACAGTGCCTGCCGGCACTTTTCAGTGTTACCACTTTGCCTATGTGGTTATCGCTAGCCATCATCCGGTCTATCACCTTTGGGTCACGACTGATGGCGATTTCATATTTATAAAAGGGACAGTGGCCTCGCCCTATGAGTGGACGTTTGAGCTCACCGCCTTGAGCGAGGACGCATAACAAGCTTTCTCGGCTACCATTAGCTTGTATCAATCGTGACCAGGAGGTGTTGTATTGGTGATCGCCGAGGTTTGGCGGAGTATAGTTTAGGCGATACTATCGCCATGCTTAATCTTGTTATCGAGTGCACCAATGCCCCTTGTCTACCAGGAACAACACTGTCATTTAACCCTCAGGGAGGGGGTCGAGGCGTACCATGCTTATCTTCGGAGCCTGAATCGCAAGATAATGGTAGACGCGCCGGGTTCACGATTGTTATTTGAGCACGATGCCACGCATGTCATCTTTGGCCTCAATACAACGCTTGAGCAAGAAGCCGCACTGGATACTTGGGTGTTCTTGGGCTGTCGCTTTAAGTGGAGTTACATAAGAGAATATGGACGCCTACCGGAGCTCAAAGCCCTATATGCTGCCCTTGTGAAAGAGTGTGGGTGGGTGCTCTTTCCCAGAATATATTGGCAAACCCTTGGGATGAAGTGGCGAGTATTACGGCGCACTCGGCGCATGACAGAAAAGTGGCCTTTTCAGTTTCCTGAAGCTTATTTAGATGACCCTATTGCTGACTTGCGTGCGCGTCACGGTATCGAGATATTGTCCGAGCAAGAGCGCTACGTCGAGCACCCTATCGTTTGGAGCGGAGAGTATTAGCGGTGGCGATGTGCTATTGATATCGGCACGCGGCTTGGTAGTGGGAGGCATCAAGCACTCACGCAGGAATAGCAGTCAACAAATACAGCAGGAGCAAAGGGCGGCTGATCAGCTTCTGACAAAGCGATACCGATAAAAACAGCAGCTTGCCGGCTATCTTTTGTAACACGCGTGCATTATGTTCGGACTCTGACTCAGGGCGTAAATTGACAGGGGATAAGGCATGAAAAACTATTTGTTGACGGCTCTTTCGTTTTTATTGATGACCACCATCACTCAGGCGGGCCACCACGAGGCCGAAGAAGCCAAAGCCGAAACCATCATCGGTACCGTCTTTTCGGACGATGGCACTGCTAATCCGTTGGTAGCGGGGGAACCCGCGCTACAACAGATTTGGGTGGATTACATTCAGGCCCATAACGACAGAGACTTGGCAAAGATAGCGGCAATCAACGCAGAAGATTGGGCCGGTTACTTACCCGATGGCAACATCGTAAAAGGTAATGAGGCCCACATTGAATTTTTGGACGCGTGGTTTAAGTCTTCTGACAATCCCAGTTGGGAGGTCAAGTGGATGGTTGCCAATAGTGGGTCTTCGAACGAAGAGGCTATGGAGCATTGGCTGACGACGGGTAACGACATTACCTTTACCGATAGTGAGGGCAATGAAGTCAAGGAAAATCACGTTCATGATGTCCAATTTGTGGGTAATAAGATCAAGCGGATAAACGTCTATTCAAGGCCCGCGTCAGACGAATGACGCGGCTCTGTGACGGCGGCGTCAAAGGGCCCTATCAAACGGCACCATCAAAGGGCACCATGTCGGCAGGGTCAATAAGCCCTAACTCCAAGCCTATGGTGTAAAAGCGGGTCACAGAGAACTCAGGGATGTCGGCAGTGGTATGGGCAATCGTGATTTCACCACATCGATAGGAGCATGCCGCTTTGGTGACCTCTTGTAGCAAGGCAAAATCTCGAAAGTAGTCCGGTAGTGGCGGCTTCTCGAGGGCACTTCGTGTCACGTTTTTCTCTTCTATGTGACGATCAATGAGAGATGCAATACGCGCGACCATGCCGTTTTGACTGTGCTCGAGATACTGCGCCATTGCTGAGTAGGGCAGGGTAAGCAACACATTACTGCGGTCTGCATCACGCCAGTGATAGTCTGCGATGTGCTCATCGAGATAAATCAGGCCGCGGGGCATGCCAAAGTGCTCGGCGACTAGGGGGGTAATTGCGGAGATGCCCTTGGCGCTGAGGGGGTCACCCTGAGTCAGCAGTATGAGGGGTTTTGTGGGCGGCTGCTGAACCCAATGGCACCCCAATTGTCGGCACACCTGTTGCGCTACCTTCAGCGGGTCACGCTGGTCGTAGGCCCCCATGCCCTCGACTAAGACAGGGTGGTAATCGCTCAGCTCATCTCCTTGTTGCGACACGCTGAATGACTCCTGCGGGTGACTGCGGTTCGGCATTGCTCAAGTGGGTCGCACACGGGCGCGACCTATCGCCAAAGTTGGCCACTGCTTTTAACGCGACGAGAGGGTAGGGCGACAACATAGAGACGCTTTACAGCGCCCAGATTTCGCTGACATGACCCTCGGTATTAATCTGAAAGACCTCAACGATCTCTAGGACGGCGCCCTCTTTATCGGTAATCCGCAAAAAGCAGGTGACTGAGTCTCCAAACTCAACGATATCCAAGAGTTCTTGTTGTGCACCAATATCGGTAAGCCAGCCAAATATCACATCGTTTACCTCGGCGTGACCGGTCACATCAAAGCCCATTGAAGGGACGTGCATTCGGTAGTGCTCGGCGCACGGCACCCTTGACCATGCCTCGAATCCGCCCCCAGCGTTGAGTTTGTATTCTTTGATGGCCTTTCCGATGGGCGACAAGTTGTCCATGAGCTCTCCTATGATTAGACGCGATCGGTGAGCGATTACGTTACCAGCACTCGCCGCAGAGGAGAACCCGCAACCGGCTCGTCAGCTTGCCGCCGCAGCCCTTGTTTAGGTGTCTCAGATTGATCATGATCGTTGCTGACGAAGGCATAACGCGGGGGAGACAGCGATGAGGTCAATGGTATTGGGTGTGTTGATAGCAACAATACTGAGTCTGGGGGCTGTGGCAGGTCACCATGAGGCAAAGGTTGTTATTGGTGAGCAGCACTTCGGTGATGGCAGCACAAAGCCACTCTATGGTGGCAATCAGGCCAATGTTGCGCTCTGGAGGGATTATATACAGGCACACAACGATCGTGATTTTGACAGCATTGCGGCGATGAATGCGCCTAACTTCAAGGGTGTTGCAGCCGATGGAGAAGTGATTAGGGGGTCCGAGGCCCATTCGGCGTTTTTGAAAGCATGGATCGAGACACATCAGACAACCTGGAAGGTCTGGTGGGCCATCGCGAATGACGGAGAGAATGAGGACGGGGAAATGGAGGAGTGGTTAGCAACCGGCACGTTAGTGACCACCACCAATCCTGATGGCACAACCGTCACGGCTTACGAAACGATCGATGTATTCCTTGAGAACGGCACAGTGAGATTGCTCAATGTGGCGTCTCAGCAGATGCCGGAGTAGTGCCTCGATACTCACAGTAAGGGGACGGAGCTGTGTCACTGATTGCGTTTAATCATTTCAATATTCGAGCGCCTGCCTCGTTGCTGACAACGGTGCGTGATTTCTATGTGGATGTAATTGGCCTGGCGGAGGGGCCAAGGCCGGATGCACCGGTGGCAGGGTACTGGCTTTATTTGGCGGATGTGCCTGTGCTGCACCTTATGGAGTGGCCAGATGGACCGCAGTCTCCTGATCTAGAGAGAGGCTACTTGGATCACATTGCCTTTTCTTGCCACGACGAGATGGCGTTCATCGATCGATTCGAACAGCTGTCAGTGCCGTTCCGGCGGCGGGAGTTTGCCTTGCCCAGCGGCGAACCGTTTCTGCAATTAATGGTGAGTGATCCCACCGGTTTAGGGGTCGAGCTGAACTTTATTGTGCCACCGAGTTAACCCTTGAGCGTCGCGAGGCGACCAATTTTACTTGACCCGCTGGGGCGCTGTTGTAGTCTTTCAGGTGTATGCTTTATCGGTCTAATCAAATAATCAATACGAATAAGAAGGAGATATGGTCATGATCAAGTTGCTAATGAAGTGCGCTGTCTTGCTGTCTATTTTTTGCGTTAACGTCTCAGTTGCGGAGAATCTTCGGATTATCGGAGAAGACAAGGCCTTCGTAACCACGTTACCTTCCGGAGAGGAGATCACGATAACGCGCCAGATGACGCCCTGCGCAAAAAATAAGGGTTGGCTTCAGCCATTGGTGCCCGAGCCCGGTATCGTGCCGGTCACAGAGATGGAAGTGCTCAATGCAATCGGTGACGCTGACACCATTTTGATCGATATGCGAACTCAGGAGTGGTTTATCGACGCGACGATCCCGGGCGCGGTGAACATCCCCTACACCGAAGTCGCGATGCGAATGGACGAACTCGGTTGCAGCCGGGCCGATGACGTTTGGGATTGTAGCGGCGCTAAGAAAGTGGTGGGCTTTTGCAATGGTCCTGTGTGTCCTCAGAGCCCAACCGCGATGAAGGCGATGATTCGTGATGGTTTTCCCGCTGAGAAAATATCCTACTATCGGGGCGGCATGCTCGACTGGGACGCTTTAGGGCTGACCACCGTGGAGGGTGATTTCGCTTTCTGAATTGATAGGCGACAACAGTTCACCGCCGCGATCACCCCGTATTTTAGCGAGGGCTGAGGGCTGTATACGAAGTCAAGACAGGGGTTGCTGGGCGAGGGTCTATAGCCATCGGCTGGGTAAAGATAGGTCCCTAAAAAATGGCGCCCTTAAAAATGAGGCTTTTAAAAATGGGGCCCTTAACAGAGTACCCTTTAAAACAGGGCCCTTGATAATAGTGCCGGTAAATTGAAAGTCCTCGAAGATCGGAGGAGGGTGAGGGGCAGACGGAAGTCTGCCCCTGCTAACAGACGCTAGCCTCCGGTATTACCGAAAACCGCAAGATCGACAGTGACAATTTTCCGTTCGATCGAGCGGATGTCTGCCGCTTCTTTAACGAATTTCTGGAAGGCTTTGTCGGCGCTATTGGCATTCATCTGTGCCATCACCGTCCCGATACTTTTACCTGAAATAGAGGCGACATGCGTCGTGTCGTCGACGCCACCGGCGGGGATCGCGAAGAGCATGGTATCGGTCTCGCCTAAATCGGCATCCCCCATCATTTTTTGCCATGATTTAGCGTACTTAGCGGGGTCAGACACCGAAATGAAAATGTACAGTGTGGCAACCCCGGGGCCGGCACCGATATTATTCTTCATGGAGCCTAGGCCGGTGCCCTCAAAGACGGATGAAGTGACCACGGTTGCGATGCCCTCGACCTCGGATAAGAAAGCTGCCCAGTCCGCCGATGCGGCATTCAGTGAAAAGGACGCATCCATGCTGTCGTAGGATGGGTGTGCAACGGAAACCATGTGAGAAATAGTGCTTTCGCCCGCCGCGACAACTTGTCTTAGGATAGCAATACCACCCGACTGTTTGCCGGTGGGGGAGTCCCAGTATTTGGCCATTGCGGCTGCAAAGGCCGGCGGATCAGACACCTCCATGGCATAAACCATACCCACTGGCTGAGTTGGTGCAGCGTGGTCATCAGCCTGTGCCAGCATGCCTGTGAATGCCAGTACCATGACCGATAATAAAGTTGTCAGTGTTCTCATATTGCTTCCCTTAATTTATCTGAATAAGACCTTACGGTTTTGCGTGAGTCAAAGCCTCCGTCCATGATGGCAGGGAGGCTGACGTGAGTCTGAGTTGCCTCAGGGTGTGTTCATGACTTGCGATTGGTAGACCCGCCCAGCGTCACAACTGACGATATCACCATAGAGTGCGTTCCACTCGGTGTTGAGACCTTCATTCCACAAGATGTTGGTGAAATTAGCGTACGCCGAGTGTTTGGGGTAGCCCGTAACCCATTTGAAGCTAATCGCGTTGTCGATGCCTGCGGGTGCACCGGCTCGTGGCCACAACTGGCCTATCCCAAGGTCAGCGCCAGTCAGTCCGCGAGCGGTCAGTGCTTTGGCGAAGGCAATGTTAGCAACGAGTAAGTCCGCATCGCCCTTGCCGTCTTGGTAAAAGCAGTCCGAAAACTCTGTTATGTGGTCACCCAACGTCCAGTCGTTGGCAGGGAGCACATCCCAAGCCCCCCATTCGCTGTGCGAGCATTGCTCTAGAAATTTGTTCGCCTCCACAAAGAGCTCTGCGCCATGCTCGGCGCGCTTGTCCAAGTCGGCGCCATAGTCAGCATAGCTTCCCCAGTAGCCCAGCCACGTAAACTCGGTGGCGTACTGGCCATCAGAAAAATCTGGCCACATGAGTTGTCCCACGTGGTTTTGAAACGCATCGTGCTCCTCTGCCCAAGCATTGACGAGCGCTGCGTGCTTAACGGATTGCTGGTAGCCGTCTATCCCGTCCTTGAAGCTACAGCCGTAGATCTCTACGGGGTTGCCCATGCTCCATTCCGGTTCGCTAGCCGCATGGTTATCGGCAAGAGTCAAAGTGGCGGCGGCCATACCGGCAACACCTATCATGAGTCGTAAATTCAGTAGTCGAAAATTCATCAACATCTCCTTTCCGTTCGGTGTAGATGTCGCAACCGTTATTGCTGCGGTGCGACGCCATTGGTTTGTGTGATCGAAATTAGGGTCGGTGAAGGACTGTCTCAATGTTCAGCTGCTCCCCGGTGCAGTCAGCATAGTTCTGCTCGTACTCACGTTGACCGCGCCAGCCTCCCGTTGCCTCCGACTTTCGTCGGCTCATAAATGACTCCATATCGGGATAAACAGCTAAATGAGCGAACTCCCCAGGCATATTTGCTGCACCGGTGTGAGGAAAGACGACGGCCCATCCAATCATGCCGGTGGGGTTATCAGTGAGCTCTGCCACGTACTGGGCATGCTTTTGCGACAGCTGTTCAAAGCCTACTTTCGGCGTGCACCAATTCCAGGTGACGTAGCGCTCATCATCGCTTTCAAGTGCTTCACGGTTGGCGTAAAGCACTTGAGAGTGCGCTTGTTTGACATCGCAGACTGCCAGGGATTGCCAACGTTCGTTCAGTGCCATCCCCGATTTTGAAGTGAGCCACAGGTCCCAGGATTTGCCCCAGCGCTCGTAGTCGCTGGCCAAAAATTCGACAAAATCATAGGGCCAGGGACGCTGCAGTGTCTGGTGTGAAAAGAGTGGGAATTGACGAACAAAAACGGGGTCCACTTCGTTTTTTTCAGCCCATGCGAGATAGTCCTCGACCATCGCGTGGTAATCGTCAAGGCTAACGCCGGGATTGAGCTTGCATAAGTTTGCCTGCAGGTTAAACGGCTGCTGCACGTTCATACCGTTTAGCATGTGATCATCGGCCAGCACAAAGGAAGAGGCTAAGATCGGTAAAATCATCATGACTCGCCAAGCTGATTTTAAGCACTGCATATAGAGTTCCTTTTATCGTTTTATAGAAGTTCTCCCGCGTCATGATATTGAAAATGAGAATCATTTTCAATTGCGACTTGGTGATAGCCGAGTGTCAGCACGCGATCCACAGACAAAATAGGCGAGGTCTTGGTAAGAGGTAAAGCAACACTTAAGCAGTCCACTGTCACAATTATGCAACGCCTGCTTGGCCAGCGTGGGTTAGGCTTCTTCCCCTTTGGAAGCGCGCAGCAAGAGATAAACCAGCCCGCCACTCGCCAGAATCGCCAAGGTGATGAGGGCCTCTACCGGCCGCTGAAGCACGATATAGATGAGGGTCCAACCCGTGATGCCGAGAAAAATAAGCGGTGTGATCGGATAAAAGGAGACGCGAAATGGCCGGCGCAAGCCGGGCTGTCGCCATCGGAGTACAAAGAGTCCGAGCACGGTGGCGAAGGTATTGAGCGCCATGGTGGCGCCAGAGAAGATGAGAATCTGCTCGAAAGAAGCGGTCCAGAGAAACAATAAGGAAGTAGCTGACTGAAACAGGATGGCTGTCACAGGAATGCCGTCCCGGTTTTGGCGCGCAAGTGGAGCAAATCGCGGATAGTCTTGGCCGATGCGTTGTAAAACCCGAGGCCCAGCCAAGATCATCGCGCTAATGGTTGAGATGAGGAGCAAAGCGAGTAACAGGCCCATGAAGGTTCCTAGTGTTGAACCGAAGGCAAATTCGGCCGCAATAACACCGATTTCGACTTTGCCGATCATTGCCTCTATCGGTGCAACCGACAAAAAGACATAGTTCAGCAAGCAGTAAAGCACCGCTACCACTGTGGTGCTGATGCCGAGAACCCAGGGCAAACTCTTTTGCGGCGAGGCCAGCTCGCCGCTGATGTAAGTCGCTGCATTCCAACCAGAGTAGGCGTAGTTCACATAAATCAGTGAGACCGCAAATGCCCCACTGCCCAACAGTGCTTCCGAGTCGCTTGTCCAGGTGAAGTCCGCCTGATGATCCGTTGACCCGAGCAGCAGCGCGGCCGCCGAGAACCCGAGGATCAAGATGAGTTTCAGCAGTGTGAAAACGGTTTGTGTCCCGCCACTGCGGCGGTGACTGGTGCAATGAGCCGTGGTCAGCAACACAATGGCAACGGTGGCAACCCACGTTGGGTTAATGGATAAACCGCTGGCGGCTAAGTAGCTACCCAGTGTCAACGCCGCGAGCGCTGTCGGGGCGGCAAAGCCGACCGTTGCAGAGACCCACCCAGAAATGAAGCCGGCACAGGGGTGATAGATTTCGGTAAGAAAATGATATTCGCCGCCCGACTTTGGCAGCGCGGCACCCAGCTCCGCATAGCTCAAGGCCCCACAAAGCGCCGATAATCCCCCAACGACCCACAGCATCATGAGCACAGGTGCTGATTGAATATCCATTAACTGAAAGCCCAAGCTCGTAAAGACGCCCGTGCCAATCATATTGGCAATGACGACTGCGGCGGCAACAGTAGGCGGGTAGTGAGACATGGTTCGATTTGGCCTACATGATCCAGCCGATAAGCCAGTAGGTCGTCATTCCGGTGAGCAGCGCGAGAATATGGTTGCCGCTCACTTTGGCTACGATCGCAGTGCCGACGAGGCCCACGATTTCAGGCACACCGGCGATCAGTTCACCGTTGGGCGTGGTTAATAGCGAGACTACCAGCGCTGCCATCACCGTCGGGGCAACATACTCGAGTGCTTGCAACATGATGGGTGGGAATTGATAGCGAGCCAATGCAAAGATAAAAAAGACCCGCATGAGGTAGGAGCCAATCCCCGTTAGGATGATTGCAGTCATAATCATGGCTGACCTCGACGCGTTACCAACAACATCATGAGGACGCTAATGAGCACAGCCACCAATAGTCCTGCGCGATTAGGTAGCTCGGCAAATAGATAGGTCATGATCATGGCGAGGAGTGCCGCTCCGATTTTATCCGGGCGGTTACTGGCCGCCATCATCAGGCTGACGAACAGCACCGGCGCGGCAAATTCGACACCCCAACTAGCGGGAATAGCAGGGCCGATTAAGACGCCTATTGCGGTAAATAGCATCCACAATGACCAAAAGGTGAAGCCTGCAGCCAGAAAATACCGTCGGAAGGTATTGGGTTCTTTGATGGGATTGAGCTGGCTTAATACGAAGACCTGGTCAATCAGCACGTAGGGTCCGACCCATCTGAACCAGGTGGGCTGATTTTGAAATTGGGGCGCCAGCGCAACGGAATAAAGCATGTGACGCGCCCCCACGACCAAGGCGGCACTGACGGCGGCGGCGACCGATGCGCCCTCGCCAATCAACGTAAATAACGTCACCTGTATAGCGCCGCCAAATATAATGGGGGATGAAGACCAGCCCAGCCACTCTGGAATGCCCGCATTGGCAACCACCACACCAAATACGAACGCGAAGGGAATCGCGGGAATAAACAGCGGCAGGGCGCCCAAGGCGCCGCTGATCACGGGTGACGATCGCTCACTGCTCATGGCGTCAGACCGGCAACACGCAGGGGTAACAGACTGGGTGTTAATAGGGGAGGCAAAAAGTGCGTCATGGGTTTCCTATCTGGGCGAGGCGTCGTAAACAGTGAGGTCGTCTTATGACGGCACAGACGGGGTGAGCGCCAGAATAGAGCAATGCGGCGGATGACGCATGATAATACCTTCCTACAGAGTTTGATGCTGGCCGCGAGGTACGACCCTCTTTGCTTGAAATAGAGCAGCATAGGGCAGGGCCCACGCGTTATTCGAACATGATCATCATAGTGCAAACAAGTCCAGCACGATGGGCGGTTGAATAGGTTGCTTCGCCGCTGGTGCGGCTTGTGAAACCGACGCCGAGATACCATGATGCGATGACGAGTGGCCGCTCGATCAAGTGGTTGGCCACTGCCTGGCTGTCCTGGCTTCTTGCGTTGCCGCTTAGTTCGGCTGGATGACGGTCGAGCGTAAAGTGATTGAGCAAAGGCCAAGCAGTGAGGTTGTTAATAGGATGTGGAATCATGTGCGGGTCTGAGCGAAAAGTGCGTGACTCATGGTGGTGACGCCTGCCAACGAGCGGATCCCCTTTTTTGATGTGCTCAGGGGTGTCGCGCTATTTGGCATCTTAATCGTCAACGTATTCAGTTTCGGCGCTGATGCTACCGCGTGGACAGATCCCTTGGACCGCACTGTCTGGACGCTCAAGCACACCCTCTTTGAGTCGAAGTTCTGGGCGCTTTACAGTTTATTATTCGGCATGGGCTTTTACCTGCAGAGCCTGTCCCCCGGTTACACGGTGGGGCGCGCGGTTCGAAGACTGCTGGTTCTGATGGCTTTGGGTTGCCTGCATGGTTTGTTGTTTGAGGGCGACATTCTCATGTTGTATGCGGAACTTGGCCTACTGTTGTTGGTGCTCAATCGTCTTCCCAATCATTGGCTTGTGTGTGTGGGTGTTGTGCTCAGTCTCAGTTTTCCTTTGGGGCATTTATTAGCGGATGATCGTGGCGACGAATGGCCGCCGGAGGACAGAGACGAGGCCAGTGAATGGCTTGAAGACGACTTGGCCCACTCACCGTTATCAATCGGTGATTTTGCCGACGTGCTCGATTACCATCGTGAGAACATCCCGGAGTTGTTCTGGGCCGACTGGCAATATCCCGATTCAGGACTGCTGGTACTGACCTTTTTTTTATGCGGTGTTTATTTCATGCGCGTTGGGTGGTCTCGACTGCAGAGACTGTCGATGTCATCTTGTTTTCGCATGGCGGCAGGTTGCTGGCTGGCGGGCCTTGTGTTGATGGGAGGAGAGCGCTACTTAGCCGCAACCATGGGCTACCAGGTGTTTGGCAAATCAACTGCGTCAGCGCTCTGGGTGCTGTTTGGAGATATGGTCTATCTTGGCGCCACGCTATTGCTGACTGGCGCTTGGTTCGTCAGTGTATGGTGCTGGACCCGAAGCGATCGCTTTATCGCCCTTCGTACGCGTGTTGCCAGCGCAGGTCGGGTGAGTTTATCGGCGTACCTCAGCCAGACCCTTATTTTCACGACAGTATTCTATGGCTACGGCCTCGGCAAAGCTTTCCAATGGGGGCCCTTCGCGGTGTGCTGTTTTGCGGTCATGGTGTATCTCGCACAGCTGGTGATCTGTCACTGGTGGTGTCAGCGATTCCGCCTCGGACCGATGGAATGGTTATGGCGCTCTATCACCAATCTTCGCTGGGAGTCGATTCGATAGGTGCGGTCGCGTGACCTTGTGCTAACTGCAGGTGCCGCCCGGTCGACTGCCCTAGCCAGAGTGGCTCGCTAAAAAGACGCCAGGCTTAGTGTGGCAGGGGCTCGGGATTGACGGGTTGAGTCGGACTGCCTGTGTGCAGTCCGGGCGGGAGCTGCATCGCCTTTAGGATCAATGACTGCGGAGACACCGTCACATTATCTGCTAGCGTGGCGCCACCCATCAGCATTGAGCCGTGGTTGATCACGGTGTTGTTGCCAATCTTGGTTCGCGCCACATTCAGTATGCGATTCTCAAAGCTGTGGAGCTGCATTTGGCCGTTCACCACGCAGTCATCACCAATGTCCACGGCGTGCCAGTCAGAGAGCTGAATGGGTAGCCCGATCAGGCTTCGTTGGCCGATTCGACAGCCAAACCGCCGCAACAACGGGTTAGCCAGCGCGGTGCCTGCGATGGTACTCATAAAGCTCGACATGAGTCTAAAAAAGCAATCTTGTGCAAGAAAGTACGCAAAGTGGCGCACCGACCAAAAAGGAGCACTGTTTTTTGCTCCCCAGGAATTGCCTACGAGCAGATACTTAATGAGCAATGCGAGCAGCGGCAAGCTGATCGGGAATAGGATGCTGGTGACCAGTGCCGCCCCAATATTGCTGAAACCTAGGGCATTGAGAGATACCAGCAGCGTGGTGGCGAGACAGACGGTGATGCCCGGTACAACGCCAACGGAGGCAAAATCATTTAATACAAAACGCATCATGAAGACCCACCAGGATGGCCTAGGGTGAACAGGTTGCGCCGGCTGCGACGTCGCGCCGAGCGATAGCGGTGGGTTTCCTGCGAGAACCCGCGGCAGGTCTGGACGATCTGTGTACTGTTCTCGGCAGTCGTGGGGCCCAATTGGCGTCGAAACCCCTAGGAGCAAATTGCCAGGCAGCGCGCCCGGTTCAATCATGGCGTTATTGCTAGCGAAAAAGCCCGCGGGTAATCGCAATGGCTTGACCAAAAGAAATGCGCCGTGTTCGTCTAACACGTTGCAATAACACCCTTGAGCGATAAAAATATTGGCATCCGCGTCGAGTTGTTCGGGTAATACATTTACGAGCGCGTCGCATTCTGAGGCGCCGACTCGAGAGAATTTCACGCCGGCCAGTGCCCGCAGATACTGCCCCGTCAGACTCCAACCCCACATTTGCTGAATTTGATTCATCTTGGTTTGTCGATATCGGGCCAGAGTCCCCGTGAGGCTGAAGGCGCTGATCCATCCCGGCGGGGTAGGCGTCAGCCTAAGAAAAAGGCAAAGCAGAAGCGAACTAGACAACACGCCGATCCAGATGCCGGCGATGCCAGCGCCCCCTATTTTGAGAATGCCACCGAGGGTAAGCGCAGCACCGTCCACGTTGATCGTATTGAGCGCGTCCAGGCCGAGAAAAAACGACGCGATGAGCGCGATAAACGCGCCTGGGATCACTACCAATGACAGTTCGAGTACCAGCTGCAGCAGGACATTGCGCACATCGATGGCGGCCATGATGAGCCCGCTGCGCTGCGGCTGATCGGGTGTTTTCACTTGATGAAGCGTGCCCACCACGGCACCCGGAACACCACTGACCTGTGTATGGGGGTCGCAGGCGTTTTGCAGCGACGACAAGGGCGTTAACCACGAACCCTCCCCGAGGGTGCCGCCCGCGGACACCATGGCTCGACTCCCCACTCGAGCGCGGGGGCCAATGTGTATGGGTTTTAGGGTAAATACAGAAGATTCCCATTCGATCGTGCTGATTTGCGCGCCTGCCTGAATCACCGCGCCTTCCTCAATCGTCATCAGAGAAAGCGGGCCATACCATTCGGTGCTTTGTGCAATAAAGGTGCCGGGGTGAATGTGCGCGCCAAGACGACGTAAAGCCCAATTAAAAAGGTTCGGACTTCTCAGGCCATTTACCAGCGGCCTCAAGACAAAGCCCGCTTGTTGTTCCATCCACCAGACCTGCAGATGGTGACTGGAATATTTTTGATAGCGTCCCGGTTCTAATGTGGCTTCTACCGCCATTCCACGCTGGATCAGACGTAGCAAAACGACCCAGCTCAAATTCACGAAGGGCACAATCATATAGAGGCAATAACTAATAATGGTGGCGCTTAAAAAGCCCAACACGTCGCCCGCGAGCAGCAGGATCTCTGGATCAATAATCGCCAGTCCCAGTCCCGCAACGAGCACCAGCGGTACGCGCAGTAAAACCGAGGCACTCGCCTGCAGTGCACTGAAAGAGCGAAATGAGTACACCCGGCTCTCGACCTCAGTGTCGTCCAGAGTCGGCAGGCTGGGTTGATGGCTGGCGGGTTCTGCTTCTGGTTGCATTGTGTAAGTGAGTGCCGCGATATCTGCGGCACAGCGATATTCGCTCAGCAGAGCTCGGACGGTCACAGGGTAGCCGGCCGCTTGCAGTGTTTGTGTGAGTTGCGCAATGGCAATCGAATGAGCGCCCCACTGAACAAAGTCGTCGCGCCAACCAAGTTCGCTGCCCAATTGTGCCCGGCATAGCGCCAGCACGCCGACATCCAGCGACTCGTCCACGGTGTCATCGTGTTGTGGGCTAAGTACGGGTCTCTGGTTGGGTGTGCTGGCAAGCGCGGTAACCTGTGGTAACCCGCGCCGATCGATCTTGCCCGACGCGGCGAGGAGGTCGAATTGGTCGATCAGAAACACCCGGCTGGGTACGGCATAGGGAGGGAATTTTTGCCCTACGAGCGCCTGCGCCTCAGCCAGTAGCGGTTGCTCGAGTAGCTGCACATTTGCGTATGCTTGTGTTTGATGCCGCAGCGATGGTGCGCGAATGAAGGCGATCAGCTCGCTGTTTTGACAATCGAGCACCGCAGTTTCGAACTCGGCAAAGTGATCTTGCAACAGCGATTCAATCGGCTGCGCTTCGACGCGAAATCCCCGAACCTTGAGCTGAGCATCGAGACGACCATGAAAATGAACTCTCAGGGTTATGGGGTCAACATGGCATCGATCACCCGATCGATACAGGCGACCGAATTGGGGATGGGTGAAAAATTGTTTCGCGGTGGCTTCAGGTCTATTACGGTACCCGTGTGCCAGCTGGGAGCCACCAATGCAGAGCTCGCCTTCTGTGCCGTGGGGTAGCAGTTCCAATGTGGCGGGATCCAGAATGAAGTAGCTCACCCCTGCAAAGGGGCTGCCAATCGTGACCGGTTCGTTGGGCCGCAAAAGTTGCCGACTGGTGTCCGTACTGACCTCGGTGGGACCATAAGTATTGACGATCTGTCGGCGCGCTCGCGACCAGGGCTCAACCAGTGAGGCGGGAAAGGCCTCTCCCGCTGGCACGATATAGCGGCATATAGGGTAAGGCAGATCACTTTCAGGATTGGCAGTTAAGGTGGAGAGCAACACGGGCGGGCAAAATAGCGCGGTCACAGAGTGATCTCTTAAAATCGGGAGGAGTTCGGGACCAGAGCGCAGTGCCGCTTTTGTGAGTAAGACGACCTCACAACCAGCGACCCAGGCGCTATACAATTCAGAAATGCTGCCGTCATAACCGAGCGAAGAGGTGAGCGAGCTCGCGTCACTCCCGGGTACAAAATCGTAATAGGTCGCATAAGATTGCACGAGATTGATATATCCCGCATGGGCGCATTCAACCCCCTTAGGTGTGCCGGTGGTGCCGCTGGTATAAAAGAGGGCGGCGATGCGTTGGGATGGTGAATCCTGACCCGCGCTGGGGTGAGACGACGACCCAGCTTGAGAATCCGAACTTGCCTGAGACGGGACAGCGCGGCTATCGGCGACCTTGAGTGATTCAAGAGAGCGTATCGTCATGCCCGTAACGCCAAAAGGGGCGTCAGTGAGGGATGCCAGTCGCGTTTCGGTGATCAACACGGTGGGCGCTGCATCTGCCAGTATCTGTTGGTGAAGGTGGCTGGGTGAATCCGGGTCAATAAAGACTTGCGTTGCGCCGGCTTTGAGAATCGCTAGGTGCAGTGCGACGATGTCGGCAGAGTCTTGCCGTAAGTGCACCGCCACGACCTCATTGCTGCCACTCAGGTGGTGACGGAGATGCCCCGCGAAGTGGTTGGCTTTGGCGTCGAGTTCGGCGTAGCTAAGAGACTCTCCCGATTCGGGAACAGTTAGCGCAATCAGATCGGGGAACCGTGCTGCTGAGCGCTCAAAAATCTCGTGTAGCCAACGTGCACCTATTTGGTGGTGATGAGATCCCCAGATGTCCCTCGGTGCGGGCTGACTGAGTACGGTTTTGGTCGGTAAGGGCTCAGCGCTTCCCGCCGCGATAGCGCAGTAGCGCAACCAGGCGGCGGTCAGTAGTAGGAGGAGAAGCGTTATCCATAGGAGTGTCATAAGTCTGGGCAGTGCGCGAACAACATGCGCAGCTTAGTCGAAATACGACTCCATCTTACCGCGGCGGCGTGTGTCCAGGGTGACACAATGAAAGCCACCACCCATCATGCGAGAGTGCCTGAGCTTTAAGGGGATCACCTCCATTTGGTGACTTTCTAATAATTTGATCAGCGCCGTTTGATCACGGTCCACGACGACTGTGTCGGGGCCTAAGCTGAAAAGATTCATGTCAATCCACTCGCTGCCGATCGCTTGCTGTAAATACTCGGCACTGTAGCGATCTTGATTTTCCATGGGAGGGCTAAAGAGTATCTCCCACTGTTTTAAAAACGGTGGGATGGTATCTGCTGATAATCGTGCGGGATTCGCGAGTAACAGACCGGGCTTGAGTGCGACCAAGGTCGAGTCAATGTGGCTGCCATAGTAGACGTCTTTCATAAAGTGCACGGTAAACTCGTCTCCTAAGACACGTTGCAGCCAGCGTCCGCCCAATTCATTACCCGTTGCACTCACGAGGTACAGCAAATCTCGGCCAAATCGTAATACATTGGCTGCATCAAAGGCGGGTTCGATATTGCGAGGCGTCGGTGCTGACGCGTCGTATTCAAATAACCGGTCCTCGAGCAGGGGCTTGGGGGCTGCGAACCAATTCGCGCCCTCTTCGAGATACTCCGTGAGTAAACGACGGTAGGAGCCCGTCTCGAGAGATCGGCCCCTAATGACGTTGGGTGTTTCGATAACGGCATCGCCGATCACGAGCAGTACGTCTCTGGGGCAGTAGTTGTAGTAGCCCTGGCATTCCCAGTGGGGGGTCTTGATGACCTGCTCATGCGGCCAAACATCGGGCCTGTTGACAGTGATGCCCCTTGCTTCGAGTGCTTCAACAAAGGCCTGCAAATCTTCTTCTGTTTCTTCAATAATTTGATCAGGGAAAACGCCCTGTGGCAGCGCATCGAGTGCGCGATCTGGGTATTCCGCCAGCCGAGTACTCGGGTCGGCAAAGGGAAAACGGGCACCCAAAGGATTCCCCACAACGACCTCTTCCAACGGATCCCACTCGTTACAACTCCAGACTCTGGGCATCAGTGCTTACTCAAGGTTAAATTTAAAGAGAATTCGATCAGTTCGGGGGAACGATGCGTCACAAAAAAGGCCACCCTTAGGTGGCCCTGACAATACTAAGCGCGGTGCTTAAATTTCGTCAGCCTCCCACAGGGCAGAGCCGTGGCAGGTCAGCGTTTCACGCTCCATCTGTGCGACGTCTGATCCAGGATAGGCACCCCACCATTCGCCGAAGTCCCCAAAGGAACCCCAAGAAACAACATACTGGACGTCGGTACCGTCACCGTCTGCACCCACTGCTACGGGAAACAGAACGTGAACGTTCATACCACCCCCACCGGCCAACTTAGATGCCGCTTGCTTCCACTTGCCCGCCTGCTCAATCACGGACTCTTCTGAAACGTCACCGTTGATATTGCATTTCCACATTTGGACTGGATCACCCGCAGAGGCGAATGGGGACAACAACATCAAAGCGCTAACTGCCGATACAAAACCTTTGGTTTTCATAGGGATCTCCCAGTTATAGGTGCGCAGTAATGTATCAACGGCCATGGCTCAGTGCAAAGTAATTGCCATCGATTAGGTCGCGGTGTCACTTTTTGCTAAATCGGACGCCAAAATCGGCCCAAGAACGACATTTGTCGCTCAATCGGGCGTCAGAATCGGCCCAAGAACAAGTTTGGTCGCCTTCTAGGCAGCAGACTGCCCGGAAGCGAGCCGTTGGCCTAATAAGCGTCCAAAGGTGATCGCGGGCGTTACCAGCATGCCATTGGTATAAGCCGCCCCAGACGTAGCGCCTGCACCAATCACTTCGCCAATGGCGTATAAATTTTGGATCGGCCGTGCTTCGCGATCCAGCACTCGCAAGCTGGCATCGATGCTGAGCCCCGCGAAGGAGACCAAGGTCCAGCCTTGCATGGCGATGCTGTAGAACGGCGGCTTTGCTAGTGGCGAGGGCCTTAATATACGGCCATGAGCATCTACTGTGCCAACGGCGATGCTGTGATTGTAATCATTGACGGTTGCGGTGAGGGTGGCGGGGTTCAGGCCTGCTCGGAACGCCAGCTCATTCACTGTCATGGCGCTGTGGAACATGGGGTTACTTTGATGCTCGTTGGCAATTTTTTGTCGGGTCCAGTCGGGAATGATAGGGTCCGATTTTTCAAGCATTTCAGCGTCAAAAATAGCCCAGTGCCGATGCCCCGGTTGTCGATAAATACCGCGCTCAATCTGATGCACGCTGGGGTGATCTTCTCTCACAAATCGCTTGCCTTGGGCGTTGACGATGATTTCCCAGGGCGATCGAGCCGCAGGGTTTAGGGGGGCGTAAGCAAACATCTGGCAGGGGTAGCGATAGGCATCTGGAATGAGTCCTGGTAAGCAGGCGTACTTTTCCGCGCCAACGATCGCCGCGCCGGCAGACATTCCCAATAGCAGGCCACTGCCCAGTGATGTTGGGTAGGCCGTCTGCGCATACAGCGGCACGCCATGTAGCTCCTCGAACAATCTCGGATTGGCAGCGCAGCCACCCGTGGCAACGACGACATGGGACGCTTTTACGTCTTGACGTCCAAAGGGTCCTTCTACCGTAACGCCTGTGATGGCACCGGAGGGTTGCTGCAGCAGGGCCGTTGCCGACGTGCCCGTGAGCAGGGTGACCTGCTGGTTGCTGATGACCTGATTGAGGCTCGGCAGCAGTGCGTCAAGAATTGACAGCCCGCTTTTGGTCCCTTGCTGATACCGGCGAGTCGTAAAGTGATCGTGGCCGATCCCGGTGACCGGATGTCCGTCCATGACTTCGAAGCCTTGGTGGGCCAGCCAGTTGATGGTGTCTCCCGCATGATCGACCGTTAAACGAGTGAGTCCGGGGTCCGCGGTGGCGCCATTGATGCGCATGCAATCGGCAAAATGCGCATCTGGGCTGTCCTCGATACCGAGCCGTTGCTGAAAAACCGTACCGGAACCTGCAATCTGGCCAGTAGACCAAAACAACGTGCCGCCCAACGAGGGACTCTTTTCAACCAGTAGCACGCGCGCGCCACCGAGTGCGGCAAAGAGTGCGCAAGGAATCCCGGCGGTACCGCCACCAATGACGATGACATCGTAGTGATCCGCTGGCTTGGTATGACCGGTGGCGGCGCCCCATAGCGGGATGGAAGCTGCCGCGAGCAGTGTGTCTCGTCTACTCAGTTTCAGGCTCACAGATCCCTCCTATCAATCGTGATGTGAATTGGTAGTGCGCAGCGCTTAATCGGGCCGTGCCTTGATGCGAAGAAATCGCCTTGTCCAAACGGACTGGAAAATGGGGTCTAGCCAACGATACAGACGACCCGACACCACGACAGACTTGCCGCCTTCAACGCCGTTGATGCCATCGCAGACCACCACTTTGGCCTCGTACCAAAGCCACTTAGCCATCTTGTTTTTCATATCCATGAGCCCAGCGGTCTCATGGAATTCGGTGTGGGTGAATCCAGGGCACAACGCCGACACGTTGACGCCCTGTCCGGCGACGCTCAAATGGAGCTCCTCGGACAGTGCAACAACGTAGGCTTTAGCGGGTCCATAGTTACATCCCCCTGAGCGCGGCACACGCGCTGCAACCGACGCAATGTTGATCACGCGGCCCTGTCCGCGCTCTACCATGGAGGGAATAAAAAGGTGACACATTTCGGCGACGGATAGCATCATCAGTTGATAAAAAGCCTGTTGCTGAGTCCAATCCCGATCTTTGAGCAGATCTGGTCCCGCAACACCGGCGTTGTTAATTAACCAATCCACCTGCCAGCCTGACGTTGAGCAGGTGGCCGCAATTTTTTGCGGTGTGTCGGGTTGGCTTAGGTCAGCGGCGATCACCTCTACTGCTGCACCGTATTGCTCATGCAGTGTCGACGCCAGCGCTGCCAGCTTTTCCTCGCGTCTGGCCACCAAAATCAGGGGATGCCCTAGGGCCGCCAATTGCTGTGCAAACTCGGCGCCGAGTCCAGAGGACGCGCCGGTAATCAACGCATAGCGCTTTTCGATCATAGCGTTTGAGACCAACTGTGCAGGCGTATCTTCCATGTCCCTGCGGGGTCTTTCGCAACGATGTCGATGTAATGAGACGTCGTGGAGTCACCTTCGATGGCGCCCTCAGGGAGCTCAGCATCCGCACTATGATCGACAATGCGGCGAATGGTGTAATCGTATTCAACCACTGCAGCATCACCCATCATGGTGATGCTGTGAGGGGTGTCGACGGTGATCTCATAACGGGCGGTGGCAAAAACCGGCCCAAGGAACGTTTGGTAGTTATCGCGGCCATCTAAACCGGTAACGCCGGGTGGGCGCAGGCTGACGTCGGGGTGGAGTCCCCCCACATAGCCATCAATATCGCTCGACTCGACCGCTCGAATCCAGCCCTGATACAAAGCAAGGATCTGATCCTGATCGTTGGCGGCAGTACTGTTGCTCATGCCCGTCAAGAGCAACGCCGTTAGGCTGGTAATAATGAATGATCGTAGTGTGGACATGTGCGGATGTCTCCTGTGAATGGCAGCTCCGATTGTCGGGCAGATCGTGATGGGGCGCCACCCCTGAAACAGGGCTCAGCCAGTCGTATCGATCGGGCGGCTTGTCGCGTCTCGTTGGGGTTAGCTGGTGATAAGACCGAGCGCGTCGAGGTAGCCCTTGGCGCTGACATCTTGGTGGTAATCTTTCACGGCGTTAATCAACGTCGCAGCTTCGGGTGGATTGGAGAGGGTCGATAGAATGGCCTCACTTAATGCGGTGATATCGCCCATCGGTACCAGTGGCGCAATACTACCGCCGCTTAACAGCTCTTTTGGGCCACTGGGGCAGTCGGTACTGACCACCGGTGTGCCTAATGCGAGGGCTTCTGTGAGGGTGTTTGGCGAACCTTCCCATCTCGACGACAAGACGAAAACGGAGGCACGGTGCATCCATGCCCACGGATTGTGTGTAAAACCCGGGAATGCCACTTTGTCGGCAATGCCTAACTGTCGAGCTTGCTCGAGCAGGGCTTCTCGCAACTGGCCCTCACCCAAGATCACCAGTCTTGCGTCGCGTTCTCTTTCGACCTCTGCGAAGGCTCGAAGCAAGGTCGGAAAATCTTTTTGCTCTGTCAGTCGGCCCACACCGAGCACCAGGGGCAGTGCATCCTGTGCAAACCACGGATGCTCAACCGGGAGCGCGGCGGCGGCCAGCATCGCTGGGCTGACGGTGGGGTTGCGGACCACGGTGACCTGACGGTCTGACATGCCGGTAATGGCGATGACATCATCAGCGACACCCTGCGAAACTGCGATCAGTCGATGTAATTTGGGGTAATAGCGCCGCATGGTGCTGAACCATCGCGCCCGACGCCGAGACGATTTATTCGCCAGTGCCGCTGAAACCGTGGTGCCCAGGCGACCTGAAATGGGTGTCGAGGTGCGAGCCAGTGTTTTAGCCTGCAGTGCCGCAATCATTCCGCGGTGCTTTACCGCGAGAAGGGCATCTGGTTTTTCACGCCGCAGGTAGCGTGCCACTTCGAAGATGCTAGTGGCCGTATGTCGCGCTCGCAAATGAATGACATTGGCCGTGTCGGGCAACGCGGCGATATGGGGCCCCTTTGCCTTAATCAAAAGAATATCCAGATCGATCGGTTCTATTGCAAGCGATTGGCTGAGGTTGGCAATCATCCGCTCCACCCCACCTTGCCCTGAGAAGGAGACCAGAATCGCGAGTTTTGGACGCATGACGGTTAACAATCCCCTGAAAGCCCGCGTCAGATTAGCATAGGGGCGTATCGATGATGTGGTGACGCGAGCGCCTGCGTTACACTCCCCAGTCGTCTCGATGGGTTTTTGCGAAGGGAAGTTGACTATGTCTGGTCAGGTTATAGGTAAGGCACCGTAGGAGCATGTGCGGGCTAGTCGGCTTTGCCGCAAAAATAGGACGACCAGCAGATCGGATCGATAGTGCGCTGTTAGCGTTGGGGCATCGTGGTCCGGATGGTCAGGGAGTCTATGAGCAGGGCGGAGTGGCGTTGGGCCATACCCGGCTATCGATTATTGATCTTGAGGGCGGCGCTCAGCCTTTGCGGTCACACTGTGGCCGTTTTGCATTGGTGGCAAATGGAGAGATTTATAACCACATCGAGTTGAGAGACGAACTCGTAGCCCAGGGCGCACGTTTTGCGACGCAATCGGACTCAGAGGTCATCCTGCAAGGGTACGCTGCCTGGGGCCGAGACGTCCTGAGAAGGCTGGAGGGCATGTATGCCTTTGCGCTGCATGACGCCGAGCAAGACGAAGTGCTGCTGGCACGTGACCCCTTGGGAATGAAGCCATTGTATTGCCACGAGGGGAGTTCAGGGGTGCGTTTTGCCTCTGAGATTAAGGCGTTACTGGCGCTGCTGCCGCAGCAGCCGGATCTTAACCCCACCGCATTGGTGCAGTATTTGGAGGCGCAGCATCCACTTGCCCGCAATACGCCTTTTTGCGGTGTTGAGCGAATACTGCCGGGCGAGGCGGTACTTACCAGGGCCGGTCAATGTGTTGAGCGATGGCGTCATTGGTCGGTGGCTCACACCGCCCCAATGCGTCATGCCGATCCGATCGCTTCGTTAGACTCGTTAATGGAGGACGTCTTCACTCAGCATCAACGTGCCGACGTGCCGATTGGGTTGTTTCTGTCGGGCGGCGTGGATTCCACAGTGTTACTGGGGCTTATGCGCCGATATGGTATGGAGGATATTCATACTTTTTCTATCGGATTTCCCGGATCTTCCGTCGGGGACGAGCTTGATGTGGCGACTCGGCTGGCGACCCACTTTGGCACGCACCATCGGGTGATCACACCCGAACCCGACGCCTTATTATCTCGGCTACTGCAAACCGTGTGGGCCGCTGATGACTTAATGCGCGACCCGGCCAATTTGCCAACCTTACTGTTGGCAGAAGAAGCCTCTAAAACGATGAAGGTCGTTTTTTCGGGTGAGGGCGGCGATGAGAGCTTTGCCGGTTACGGTCGTTACCGTACCGGTGTTGCCGAACGCTTTATAAAAAGCTGTTTATTTCCAGGAACCGGTGGATTCCGCGCCAGAGGTGATCTGCGCGGCAGTATGGCCAATCAGTTACTGGGGCCAGATTTACAGGCCGCTAGCGCGCACTGGCGCACGCCGCTGATCGAGAGCTGGAAAGCGTACCCAGCGAGCTGGAGCGCCTTGCAAAAAATGCAGGCGTTAGATCTTGAGCATGCGTTGCCAAACAACCTGCTGGTCAAAGCCGATCGTATGTTGATGGCGCAAGGTGTCGAGGGGCGCATGCCCTTTGTCGATCGCAGAATCGTCGAGTGGGGGCTCATGCTGCCCGATGGCCTAAAAAGTGACCGACACGAAGGTAAGAAAATTCTCAAGCAATGGGCGGCGGACTTTATGCCCACAGAGCACTTTGCAGCCAAAAAACGCGGTTTCTATGTACCAGTTAATGACTGGTGGCGGGGTGAGCGCCTAGCATCGCTGGGTCAGATACTACTGAAGAATGAATCGATAAGGCGGTGGTTTAATCCAAAGGGTGTCACATTAGCCCTAGCCACTCAGCAGCGCTCAGGTGGTGCAGGGCGACTGTTAATGAGCCTGTTACAGTTTGCGCTTTGGCATCGCCTCTTTGTCGAGTCGACGGTGACAGAGTTGCCCGGGCTAGTTGATCCGCTGACCTACTTGAATGAATGAAGTAAGCGCATGATTGGGTTGATGCCGCGGTTCGACCATCGAGCGTTATACTAAGCCTCTCTGCTCTGCGTTATTTTGGCATAAATTATGTCAAACTTTAGGCAGTATTCAACGCGTCATCAAAACGCGTCATCAAAATGGAGCTGTTTTATGAGCAACAGAGTCTCAATCACTACTTCGGATCATATTGCCCACGTAACCCTGACCCGAGCGGATAAAATCAATGCGCTAGATTCGGCCATGTTCGACGCCATTATCTCAGCGATCGCTGAGTTGGCGGTGCAGTCTGATGTTCGCGCGGTGGTGGTCTCGGGTGAGGGCAGGGGGTTTTGTGCCGGGCTTGATATGGCGAGTTTGCAGGGCGATGCCGCGCCGACAAAACTGCTCGAGCGGACCCATGGTGTGACCAATCGCTTCCAGCAAGTGGCTTGGGGCTGGCGAACGCTACCTGTGCCGGTCATCGCTGCTGCGCATGGCGTGGCGATTGGCGGTGGACTCAATATATTATCCGGCGCTGATATCCGTATTGTGCATCCCGATACGCGGTGTAGCGTGATGGAAATGCGCTGGGGTCTGGTGCCCGATATGGCCGGTTACCCGCTGTGGCGAGGCAATGTGCGCGACGACGTATTGCGCAAATTAGTCTATACCAATGCCGAGTTCTCAGGCGCAACGGCGCATGAGATGGGTTTTGCGACAGAAGTGGCGGAAGATCCGCTGGCGCGAGCGATGTCGCTGGCGCACGAGATTGCGGGTAAGAATCCTGACGCGATTCGCGCTGCGAAGCGATTGTCTAACGCACTGGCACACATTAGCGACGAGGACTTGTTATTGGCAGAGTCGCGAGAGCAAGACGGCATTATTGGGCAGGCTAACCAAGCCGAAGCAGTGATGGCTCAGATGGAGGGCAGGACACCTCGGTTTTCGTGACGGAATCGGTGGCGCCTTTCATCGTCTGCTCTGTGAGAGTCGGTCCTGTGGGCATGGATCGTGTGGGCATGGATCGTGTGGGCATCGATCTTGTGAGTAGTAGCCCTGTGAGGCAGTGCGGGTCGTGAGTATGAGTCTGTGGGTATGAGTCTGTAAGTATGAGTATGGGTTTGTGAGTATAAGCCCCGCGGGTATCAGTCCTGTGAAAATGGATCCAGCGACATCTTATAATGTATTGCCCTTATTAATGATGACGAAGAGTCGAGCATGAGTGATAACGAAACCGTAACGCATCACCGAGTCTGCCACTTATGCGAGGCCATGTGTGGGCTGGTTATTCAAACCGAGGGCGAGAGGGTTGTCGATATTCGGGGTGATCGGGCCGACCCACTCAGTCGCGGGCACATCTGTCCAAAGGCGGTCGCCTTGCAAGACATTCATGAGGACCCTGATCGACTGCGCAAGCCGTTGAAGAGAGTGCGGTCAGCGCCGGGCGTGTACCATCATGAAGCAATTGAATGGGGCGAGGCATTTGATCTGGCGGCCGATGCGCTGGCAACAACCATTCGTGATCATGGGGTGGATGCGGTCGGGGCGTACTTTGGCAACCCTGCGGTTCACAACTACGGAATGCTGACGCATCAGCGAAACTTGTTCAGGCATATCCGAACACGTAATCGCTTCTCTGCGACATCCGTCGATCAGTTACCCCATCATTTGGTGTCCCTGTGGTGCTTTGGTCACATGCTGTTGCAACCTATTCCCGACGTCGATCGAACGCATTACTTTCTGATGCTCGGCGCAAACCCGCTGGCCTCAAATGGCAGCCTCTGGACCGTTCCTGACGTGCGCCGACGGCTGAAAGACTTGCGAGCGAGAGGCGGTAAGCTGGTGGTGATCGATCCGCGACGAACTGAGACAGCTGAGATGGCCAGCGAGCATCACTTTATTAAGCCAGGGACCGATGCGACTTTCTTACTGGCCATGATTCATGTGTTGTTCCGGGATGGGCTGGTGGATCCGGGCGCAATGACGTCACACACAGATGGCGTAGATGAGGTTGGGGCGGCAGTGACTGAGTTGACGCCGCAATGGGCCGAGGAGCGAACCGGTATTGCAGCGGCCGATATCGAGCGCATCGCCCACGAGATGGCGGCGGCCGAGGCAGGTATTTGTTACGGGCGGATGGGGGTGAGCACCCAAGCCTATGGCGCACTGTGTCAGTGGGCGATACAGGTCATCAATGTGGTCACCGGGAATCTTGATAAGCCGGGCGGCAGTCTTTTTACGGCGCCGGCAATGGATCAGGTGGCCAATACCAGTCCGGGCGGTTTCGCTCGGTTTACAAGTCGAAAGCGCAGTTTACCTGAGTTTAACTACGAGCTGCCTGCAGTGGCGATGGCCGATGAAATTCGCACCCCCGGAGAGGGACAGATCAAGCTGATGGTCACCGGTGCCGGCAACCCCGTTTTGTCGACACCCAACGGACAGGCGCTGGACGCTGCCTTGGAGGAGGTCACGTTTATGATTTCCCTTGATCCGGCGCTGAACGAAACGACTCGTCATGCCGACCTGATTTTCCCGCCGACGTCGCCCCTAGAGCATGACCATTACGACATTGCATTTCATAATCTGGCGATTCGCAATACCGCCCGTTATAACCCCGCAATATTTGAAAAGCCCGAGGGCGCCTTTCATGATTGGGAGATATTTTCGGAACTTGGAGAGCGTCTTGCCGAACGATTAAACTTAGCGCCAATGCCCCGGATGGCACCAGACCGTTTAGTCGATAGCGCATTGCGCGCCGGGCCTTACGGAGATCAGACTAAGTGGCAGCTGAGTATTGAAAAATTAAAAGCGCATCCCTCTGGTATCGACATGGGGCCGCTTGAGCCGTCTTGCCCAGAGCGGCTTCAAACGCCCGGTAAGCGCATTCATCTGGCGATCGATGCCGTGTTTGAGGACATTCATCGTCTGGTTAACGAGCAGCCTGAGCAAACAGAAATGTATCGTTTGATCGGTCGGCGGCATGTGAGAGACAACAACTCTTGGATGCATAACCATCACCGATTAATGAAAGGTAAGCCAAGGTGTCAATTGTTAATGAATACAGCGGACGCACAGAGAGAGGGTTGGCAGGCTGGGGTGTTGATCAAAATTCAGAGTCGTATCGGGAGTATTGAAGCCGAATTGGCCTGCACGGATGATGTCATGCAGGGCGTCGTAAGCTTGCCCCATGGTTATGGGCATGGCCAGCCTGGGACTCGGGCAGAGACCGCTAGCCAGCACGCAGGCGTGAGCTGCAACGACATTACCGATGACCAGTTTATCGACCAGTTGTCGGGTAACGCCGCTTTAAATGGGCTGGCGGTCCAGCTCAGTCTCGGAGCGGCGGCCTGATGCACGCGGGAGGCAACGATGACTGAAGAACGGATCCCGCTGGCTGCCATCGATAGCGGTGAAAAGTATGTCAATGAACGGGGGATGCGCGTCATTAAGGACGGCATCAAAGCCTCGTCGACAGAGACTGCCCCACTGCCGAAGCCCGATTGGTTAAGAATGCGGATACAGAGCAGCCCCAAGTTTGACGCAGTCAGGTCGATCGTGCATGAGCATCGCTTGGCGACAGTCTGTGAGGAGGCCAAGTGCCCCAACATCAGTGAATGCTGGAGCGCGGGCACCGCTACGATCATGTTAATGGGCGACGTGTGCACCCGTGCCTGCCGTTTTTGTTCCGTGAATACGGGTAATCCGAATGGCTGGCTCGATGGCGAAGAGCCGGCTAACACGGCTCAGGCCGTGCAGTTGATGGACCTGCGCTACGTCGTCCTGACGTCAGTCAACCGAGATGATCTCAGTGATGGGGGTGCGGCGCACTATGCGGCGGTCGTCACGGCGACCAAGCATCAGAATCCGGAAACCGCGGTCGAAGCGCTCACGCCTGACTTTTTGGGCGATCAAAAAGCCATTGAGGTGCTGCTTGATTCTGGGATTGATGTCTTTGCGCAAAACGTGGAGACCGTAGAGCGGCTGACGCACCCTGTCAGAGATCCGAGAGCGGGGTATCAGCAGACACTAGATGTGTTGGCCTACGCGAAAGCCTATCGACCTAAGGTGATCACCAAGACTTCACTGATGCTCGGTTTGGGCGAGAGCGAAGCAGAACTGAAACAATGCATGGATGATCTTCGTGCGCACAATGTTGATGTCCTCACATTGGGGCAATACCTCCAGCCGACTAAGCACCACCTGCGAGTGGAGCGCTTCGTGACGCCGGAGGAATTCGAGCGTTATCGGCAGTGGGGGTTAGAAAGAGGGTTTATGGAGGTCGTATCGGGCGTTTTTGTGCGCTCTAGCTATCGCGCCGAGAGGGTATTGGAGCATAATAACGTAGGCCTTGGAGGAGGGATAAGCTGATGGTTAAACAGGTTGCTACCCGCTTATGACGACGACGTTCACACACGTTGGGTTGCTCGGACGCAGAGAGCACCCCGGGGTTGAGGAAGTGGTGTCTGGGCTCTTGAAGCTCTTAGACCAACGTAATATTCAGGTGACGATCGAGGATCGCCTCGCTACGCTCGCCCATTTTGAGCGCCGTGAAATGGCCTCCCGCGAACAAATTGGCACCATGGTTGATCTGGCGATCGTAATTGGCGGCGATGGCAGTTTACTTAGCGCTGCGCGCACGTTAGTCAAACACGATACCCCTGTGATCGGCATCAACCGGGGAAGGCTAGGATTTCTCACCGATGTGAGCCCCGACGACTTGCTGGAGCAAGTCAGTGCCATTCTGAATGGTGAGTATCTCAGTGATCGGCGATTTTTGTTGGATGCCGAGGTGTGGCGTGGCGAGCAGGTGGTGGGTCGGGGAGAGGCCCTCAATGACATCGTCGTGAACTCCGGCGCATCAGCACAAATGGTGGAGTTCGAACTCAGTATCGATGGTGATTTTGTGTATCGCTTGAACGCGGATGGCTTGCTGGTGGCCACCCCAACAGGGTCAACAGCCTATTCCTTGTCGGCAGGCGGACCCATTGTCTCGCCTGATCTTGACGCGCTGGTGTTAGTCCCCATGTTTCCTCACTCATTGACCAGTCGTCCTATTGTCGTCAGTGGTCACAGTGAGATTCGGATCGATGTCGTCTCGCGTAACGATATCCATCCCCCCATTACGTGTGATGGCCAAATCTCTATTACTGCCTTGCCCGGCGACTCGGTGCGTATCCGTAAAAAATCGCGTGAGCTCACGTTACTGCATCCTCCCGGCTATAGTTTTTATGCGACCTGCCGGGACAAACTTCGCTGGTCAGATGCCCTCGTTCAGTAGCGCCCCACCTGCAATACAGCGAGCCCCTGCGACCTTCTTATTGGTGGCAGTGACCGTCGGCTGTTTTTTGCTGTTTTACCCGCTGCAGT
>Ga0257110_1000142_pt1 | contig 38296 bp, 35 predicted proteins | sample LP_taG_7_FD_190184 | JGI IMG/M metagenome (GOLD analysis project Ga0257110, IMG submission 190184) | Marine microbial communities from Northeast Subartic Pacific Ocean, Canada - LP_J_2015_P26_10m | ecosystem: Environmental > Aquatic > Marine > Oceanic | place: Canada: Northeast Subartic Pacific...
AGCGCTGGCGGAATCGGGCCGCGGCATGGCGCCAGGGTCGATGGATACGTTTATCGCGACATTCCCGGAGCAATTGGGTGCTGCAGGAAATGATCTCGCTGAGACCCTGCTGGCCGCCGGTTGGATTGATGTGCTGGCAGACCACGCTGAGATGGATGCGGCGTTGATTGAATGGGTGGGCGCCGAAGATGAGGACGGGCTTGCGCCAATGGTGAGCCTTGAGCAATACCAAGAAGATTTTGCGATGCGTCGTAGCGAGAGTGAGCAAGGGTTACCGCTGATTGCCATTGTGCCCGTCGAAGGCACGCTCGTGCCCGGAGAGAGCGAAGAGGGCATGGCGGGCAGCGATACCATCACTGACTACATTGAGTCGGCGCTTGAGGCTGAGGCTCTGGTCGCTATCGTTCTCCGCGTCAACTCTCCAGGTGGTAGCGTGTTTGCGTCCGACCAGATTCGACGCAAGCTGTTTGAAGTGCGAGAGCGGGGTATTCCCTTGGTCGTATCAATGGGGTCAGTCGCGGCATCGGGCGGCTACTGGATAGCCGCCGAGGCGGATGAAATTTGGGCGCTGCCCACCACCATAACCGGCAGCATTGGCGCGTTTTCAGCTTTCCCTACGATTGAAGGGGTGCTCGATTATATCGGCGTCACGGTTGATGGCTTAGGCACAACCGCGTTGGCCGGCGCGGCCAGTTTTGAGCGAGGTTTGAGTCCAGAGATGGCGAGTATCGTGCAGGCGCTCTCGATCGGCGCGTATGAAGACTTTGTTCAACTGGTTGCTAATGGGCGAGGCATGTCACGTGACGCGGTGGAGCAAGTCGCTGACGGCCTAGTGTGGACAGGCCAAGAGGCTGCTGCGAATGGGCTGGTGGATGGCCTTGGTGGGCTGGAACAGGCTGTCGCCGCGGCCGCCTCGCTCGCCGGTGTTGAGCAATGGCGGACCCGACGAACTAGCGTGCCGCCTTCCTTTGAAAGTCTGTTTATCGAGGAGCTGAGTCGCTCTTTGACTCAGTCAGTCTTGCCAAAGGGCGCTTGGTTTCAGGCGCTAGCCAATAGTTTTACGCCCGTCGTTAAGAGCGTGTCGAGTTTGCGCGATCCCGCGCATCTCTATGTGCAGTGCTTGTTGTGCGCACCAATACCATGATGTGTCGGAAAAGCATTGGAATCAGGGCGCAGGAGCAGGGCGGCGGCTTAGTTGATTTCCAGTCGCTTTGAGCACTGATTGATCAACGACTAAGGCAATGACTTGATCAGTGCCAACAGGCTCGACGATGGCAAGGACACTGCTTGCCAATGTTGCGTCGCTGATCTGTGCCGTCAATCGATAGGACGATGCGCCCTCTTGATGAACGCTGACGTCCCTGAATCCCACCCAGCCTTGCGTGATTGGGAATTGATATTTGTAAAACGCTTCTTTGATTGAAAACAACACGGTGGCTTGTCGCGATTGCGCCGCCGGCTCAAGCTGCAGCAAGTGTTCGGTTTCCTCTTCGGTAAACAAATTTGCCCACAAGTGACGATCGATGCGGCCTGTCGTCTCAATGTCGATACCCACCGAAGTGACTGCTGAGTTCTGAGCGACGACCACAGCACAACACAGCTCATTATGAGAGATGGATCCAACGATACCAGTGGGCCAAAGGGGTTCTCGCTTGGGTCCCGATGCAATGGTCTGGGCATTGACGCCAATACGATCCAGTAATTCCCTTGCGAGGACTCTGCCGGCGATATATTCCCGTTGCCGAGAGGTGACCGCATTGATCACGGCGTCTAAATCGCTCTGATAGCGCGGTTCCTGGCAGTCTTCGATTGCCCGAAGTGCTAATTGGAAGTCACTCTGGGGAAGGTTGACGGTATCAAAAATCATGACAGTGCATTGATAAAAAATGCCTCCCGTAACCTGACGAAAAAAGCTCGGGCAGGACGCCGCGCCATCTGGTGACGCCACCCTGCCCTATTCAGTTTAAGCCTATGAGGGGGACACTGCACTGCAATCATTGTGGTGTCCCAGTGTGAGAGGTGATTTCAAATGCGATGTTGGCATGAGACCGATGAACGAAGACAGGCATCGCAGCCGATTACCGATTATCGGAGTACGGACTGTGCTCTGTGAGTCAGTTGAACACGTCTCGCTACGGTAACCACTTGCCACCGGGGAGTTGAGGTCGGGTATTTGCAACCGTCTCATCATAGAGTGACTGGAGTCGACGGGTGCTTCCGCTCTGGTAGCGTCGAGAGATCATGGTCATCGGGAATAAAGTGACATCGGTATCTCGGTGGCTTAACGCTCGTGAGCGACCGGCGTTATCGCGATAGACAATCCAGCTCATACCGAGATGGCTGCCGAGCAGATCCCCAAACACCACGCCCATCGCTTGGAGTGTCAGGGTGTCGGTCGACGGCACTAGGCCATCGTCGAGCAGTCTTTGCAGCGTATCGATGTCCCGGATCGCTTGGCCTGAGAGATTGCGTCCCAGGCGATTGGCGAGCTGCTCAACGCGGACTCGTTGGTCCGACATGAACTGTTGATCGATTGCGGTGAGTGGCTCGATACGAATCTCTAAATCAGTGTCTTGCCCCGCGCTCAGTGTCGAATATACCGCCAAGAGGCCCAGTAAACAGAGTTTGCCTACTCGATTTGCCAAATAGTGAGAGCGAATGGCATTGTGTGGTTGTGAATCTCGGTCCGTAGTGGATAATTGCGGCACCATATTTCCTGTCCTTGCTGGCCGAGGCATCCCCCGGAGTGAATCGATGATAACCGGAAGCATTGTTGCGTTGGTAACGCCCATGCACCCTGATGGTGCCATTGATTGGGCAGCGATGGCGACTTTGATCGAATATCATATCGAGTCGGGTACGGCGGCGATTTGTGTCGTCGGGACGACTGGCGAGAGTCCGACGTTAACGGTGCCCGAACACTGTGAGTTGATTCGCTTTGCGGTGGAGCAGTCGGGTGGCAGAATTCCCGTTGTGGCAGGGACCGGCGGTAACTCTACCCACGAGGCGATCGAATTGACCGTGGCAGCTGCCGAGGCAGGTGCTGATTATTCACTGTCGGTAACGCCTTATTACAATAAACCGACTCAGGATGGGATGTTCCAGCATTTTCAAGCGGTAGCGCGGGCCGTCAACTTGCCCATTATCTTGTATAACGTGCCGGGTCGGACCGGCTGTGATTTATTGAATGACACGGTGATCAAGCTCAGTCAGAACGACACAATAGTGGCCGTGAAAGATGCCACGGGTGACGTTGCCAGGGGTGCTGAGCTGATCAGTGCTGTACCCGATGGATTTGCCGTATTTTCAGGTGACGACGCAACGGCGTTGGAGTTGATGCGTCACGGCGGTCAGGGCAACATTTCGGTGACAGCGAATATTGCCGCACCCGATATGGCGGCGATGTGTGACGCGGCCCTTTCACGGGACTGGGAGGCCGCCACTGCGATCGACGCACGCTTGGGCGACCTAAATCAGTTGTTGTTTGCTGAATCAAATCCCATCCCGATCAAGTGGGCGATGGCATTCCGAGGTATGATCAGCGATGGCATCAGATTGCCGCTGACACCCTTATCGTCAGGACACCACGCTGCACTGCAGCGCGCACTGGAGGCATACTTCGCGTGATTCGATTAGGGTTGTGTATTGTTCTCGCGGCCACCTTGGCAGGGTGCAGCTGGCTGTTGGGCGAGGATGGATTGTTTCCAGACAATGCCAGTCGCTACCAGACTGCGCCAGAGCTGACGCCGATTGACGTACCGCCCGATTTATCCACCGAATCGATACAGCCGGATTATCCGGTGCCGGTAGTGACGGAAAGCGCACAACTGGCCGCTCAATTTGAAACCCCTCGACCGACGCCGTTGACTGCAAATAACCAAGCCGATTCTGTTCGGATACAGAGCCTGTCTGATGAGCGTTGGGCATTGGTCAACGTTGCGCCGGGAAAATTGTGGCCACAGGTCAGGGCTTTTCTAACGACCAGCGCGATCGGCGTATCGTCAGTCGACGCTGAGGCCGGGTTGATTGACAGCCAATGGTTTAAGTTGGAAGAGCGAGATCTGGCAGTCAGATTTCGGTTTCGTGTTGACACCGGCGTGCAACGCAACACCTCGGAACTTCACGTTTTACAGCAAGATAGAGGCGTTGAAGAGGTGAGCTGGCCGGAGCAATCAGACGATCAAAAGCTTGAGCGTCAGATGTTGCAGGATGTGGCTCAGTACCTTGCTAATAGCGCGGACGCCGCACCGATCTCGATGATGGCAGATCGAGCAATGAGCGATTCAGGACGAATTGCGCTCGAGGATACTGAGCAAGCGACGCGGATTCGACTCAAGCTTCCATTTGATAGGGCTTGGGCGTCTGTCATCAAAGGGACAGCTGCCGCTGATTTTGCGATCGATGATCGAGACCGGAGTCAGGGAATTCTCTATGTCACGTTTATTGGGCCTGAAGACGAGGATGAGAGTGGTTGGTTTGATTGGCTGTGGGGCGGCGAGGAAGAGCACCCCTTGGCCGGGCATCGATACCAAATAAAGCTTGATCGTATCGATGCAGACGCAGTGCTGATCACACTGCACGGACCTGAGGGAGAGGCCGTCGACCGCCGAGATCAGCAAGCACTCCTGACGATCCTGCGAGGAAATATCACTTAATGCGGATCGCGTCCCTCGGCAGCGGTAGCAAAGGGAACGCGACGTTGGTCGACACGGGTGAAACGCTCGTGCTGATAGACTGCGGTCTACCTAGAAAAGAAATGGACCTGCGTCTGGCATCGCAGAAGGTCACCGGGAACGATATTGACGCGATTTTGGTAACCCATGAGCATGGGGATCATAGCCGCGGCGTTAGCGCACTGGCTCGAGCTTACGATCTCCCCGTTTTCCTGACCGCAGGTACCGCATCTAGTCGCCAATTTGCGAGCCTCACCCGTCGCGTGCTCATCCGGCCTGGTGATCGTTTTGCCCTGGGTGATTTGCAGATAGCAGCGGAACCCGTTCCACATGATGCGCGTGAACCAGTCCAGTACTGCCTGCAGCATGATCATTTAAAGCTGGGGATTCTGACTGATCTTGGCAGTATCACGCCTCACGTGCTCAAGGCTTTTGCGCAGTGTGACGCTTTGGTTTTAGAGTTCAATCATGATCCTGATATGTTGATGAGAGGCCCGTATCCGCGCTCGATCAAAACTCGCGTGGGGGGCGACTTTGGCCACTTAGCGAATGCCCAAGCGAGGCAGTTTCTTGATTGTGCTGATACGACCAACCTAAAATTATTGTTTATTGCGCATTTGAGCCAACAAAATAATCGCCCGGAGCTGGCTGATGCAATGTTAGCAGGCTGGTCAGATCGAGAGCACTGCACGATTATTCATGCGACACAAGAGAGCGGCTTTGAGTGGGTTGATGTCGATCGCGTTAATACTGTGCCCAAGGCGGCTGTCAGCGCGTAAGTGTCAAGTGAAGTCATCGGGTGGTCGGTGTTTCCAGCGGCGGTTGGACCACAAAAAGCTCTCGGGTTCCTCCCGGATCGATTCTTCCGCGACGCGAGCATAAGCTTCGATGATCTCTTCGGGCGTTGCTTGCCCAGGCGCCTCCGTTATCGGCATGAGTTGCAGGTGATAATGCCCGCGCGACTCCCGCCGACAGCGAGCAAACATCACTGGGAATTGAGTCAGTTGGGCGATGGTCGCTGGTCCAGTAAAAAAAGCCGTCGGTTGATTAAGCCATTGTGTCCAGTAGATATTATCTCTTTGTCCCGGTGATTGGTCGGCTACCAGTACCAGTGCGCGGCTGCGCCTGCGGTGCTTTAAAACATTTCTCGCCACCTTCTCCATGAGAATGGGTTGCCCACCAAACTGACTTCTGGCTTCGTAAGCGAATCGATCTGCTCCCGGGCTATGAAGGCGTCGGTAGACGGGATCGATTGCCATTCCGGTATGGGCATTCGCAGCGTGCATCATCCATTCCCAATTACCTTGATGAATGGTTAACACGATGACGGATCGTGTCCGGTTCTCGGAGAGGCGGTCTAACTCATCTATCCCTCCTACCGTGACTCTTTTTGCGAAATCATCAAGGCTCATACGTGAGGTATGAAGAATCTCCATCGTGACATCGGTAAACTGTCGATAAAAACGCTGGGCTACCGCTTTGCGCCATTCGGCATCTTGCTCTGGAAAGGCATTATGTAAATTGTCAGCCACGACTCGTGCGCGGTAACGGAAAACGGTGCCCAGTAATAATGCAGCCAAACTCGACAACCCATATTTAATCGGCAGTGGCAGCAGCGCGAGTGTTCTATAGAGCCAATAGGTCATTAGGATCGACAGTGCTTCGGAAGGGTGATGACAAGTTGTGGGCGCATCTCAGTCGAGGCAGGGCACTGCAGGGTCGCGTTACCAGAGAGATCAAGTTGACGAATCTTGGCCATGCGCAACACGGGAATCGGATCGATTACTGTGTTGTCATCTAGCCAAAGTGCCTCGAGCTCAACGAGCCTCTCGAGCACCAACAGATTGCGGATGCGATTGCCGCTGAGTTTCAGTGTTTTGAGCCCCGTAAATTGCGCTAGCCCCGCCAGCGTTGTAATGCCCCCATGACTGCAATTAAGCGATGTTAAGGCAGCGAAAGTGGCCGCTTTGTCATCGTTGAGGGTTTGTTGTAGACACTGTGCTAGCGCCATGTCCTCCACGCCAGAAACTGTCGCGACGGAGGCCGCTTGGTAAACTGGGACATCATTCATCGTGATGTCATAGCGATCCAATGTCTCGCAGCTGGGTAGCCACAAAAGGATCGCCGCCAGCAGACAGAGAGGCCGATGGCTAAAAACGATACTCAGTGAGGTCATATAACGATTAAGATACACGGGCGCTCAGTCAAGCATGGCCCCTCATTGAATGCAAATTACTCCCCCTCAGCTTTCAGACCGCACCGCTAGGCAGGTTGTTGTGAGACCAGTGCTCGGCGAATCACCGCTGCGTGCCCAAGCCGCTGCAGCGCAACTGACCTTGCCTTATAACCCAGCACTGAGGTCAGACGACATTGAGCTGATCGTGGGGGAAGCAGGCGCATGGCTGGAAACAGCGGGGCTAAAAGTAGCGATACGCTACGATTCGGCGGCCATGCTGCACCGACGTCATGGTGGCCAAAATGAGCTGCTAGGCAGGGCGGTTGGTGTCAAGAGTGATCGACACCCTGTCGTATTCGATGCCACGGGTGGTTTAGGGCGAGATGCCTTTGTCCTCGCTGATCTGGGGTGTCGGGTAACTCTATGTGAGCAAACTCCAGCGCTGGCCTGGCTGTTACAGGATGCGATTTTATGCGCGCAAGTGAGTCGCCATGAGGCCGTTCGTGATGCGGCAGGGCGAATGACGGTTCATGCTGGTAATAGTGAAGCGCAGTCGCTGGGCGCCGCAACCGTGATTTATATCGACCCTATGTTTCCGGAACGCAAAAAGGCAGCGGCGGTTAAAAAAGAGGCGATGATGCTGCAGTACTTATCCGCGTCCAATGATGGGGGAGAGTCGTTAATGAACTGGGCTTCTCAGCAGGCCGTTGATCGTATTGTGGTCAAACGCCCAGTGAAGGCGCCAGTGCTGGGTGAGCGAAAAGCGTCATTCAGTTTATCCGGTAAGTCCGTTAGGTTTGATGTGTTTGTTCGCCATGCCCAAGCGGGTGAGTGAGAGAATAGCCGCCGCTGCAGCCAGAGCAGGGCGAGTGTTCCGGTAGAGAGAACCATTAGCGCACAGTGCTAGATAGCGCTGAAAAAGCGCAGTAGTGCAGAGGAGTGGTAACGTTGACGATAGCGAGTTGCGTTTGGATCGGGATTGAACATCTCTCCAAACACCTTGCAGTGGCAGCCGTTTCGCCTCATCGACGCAGTCGGCAGGTGTTTTGTGGGCGGCTCGCGGCAGTAGAAGACCTCAGGGCAGCGGTCAATGAGCAAACATTCATTGGCCAATCCGGCGATTTAGCGCCGGAGTGGCATGATGCCGATGCGGGTACCACTATTGGCGCGGGTTTTTTGTCTGATCTGTTGCGACAGCGCAGGCCGGTTGAGGAGGTGGTATTGATGCTGCCGCCTTGGGACGCAAGACATCATCCAGCGTCAACCGAAGCGGGATGTCAGGTGCCATTAGAAGTGCCATTAGAAGTGACTTTGGATCACGCCAGAGGTTTTGTTGAGAGCATTGCCATGAGTGCCGCCGCCGCGAGGGCAGTGATGTCGTCACCTGAGAGTATCGGCATGACGATCGTGTCCCCGACCACGCCAGCCCTTACCGCTTTAGGTGCCGGACTTCAGGCGTTGACGGAAGCGTGGGCCGATGTCGAGCGATCATGGTGGCAGGACCGGCGCCTGCAGCTTGCGCTAATGCAGCCGGCACAGTGGCTTAGTGAGCGAGCGGCGCCGAAGCGTTAGATCGTCACTCAGCGGGTAAAAGCCGTTTGAGTATTGCCAGATAGAGGGCAGTGAGGGTTGGGATATCTGCCATGCTGACGCGCTCATTGCACTGGTGGATGGTGCTATTAATGTGGCCCAACTCGACTACCTGCGCGCCGGTGGGTGCGATGAACCGGCCGTCAGATGTGCCCCCGCCAGTCGAGACCTCAGGATCAAGCCCGGTGACCGCCTGAATACTGTCTTTAATCGCATCAAGCAGTGCGCCCGGCTCGGTCAAGAAAGGCTCTCCACTTAGTGACCACGTCAGATCGTAGCGCAGTCCGTGTTGTTGAAGAATCGATTCGCATCGACTCTTAATGTCGGCAACGGTGATTTCTGTACTGAATCGCAGGTTAAAGATGACCTCGATGCTCGCGGGGATCACGTTAGTGACGCCGTGACCTGATCTTACGGTTGAGATTTGCAAAGCAGTGGGATCGAAAAACGTATTGCCGTTATCCCATTGCTCGGTTGCCAGTGCATGCAATGCTGGCAATGCCCGGTGTATCGGGTTGTCGGCTAGGTGCGGATAGGCAATGTGTCCCTGCGTGCCGTGAATGACAAGCGTCCCGTTAATGGATCCTCTTCGCCCATTTTTCACGAGGTCACCAAGCTGTCGCGTGCTGGAGGGCTCACCCACAATGCACCAGTCGATTTGCTCGCCCCGCTCGGTCAGTGTGTCGATCACCTTGATGGTTCCGTTTTTGGCCGGTCCTTCTTCATCTGATGTAATCAAAAAGCCGATTCGACCACTGTGGTGCGGGTGTTCTGCGACAAACTGCTCGCAGGCTACGACCATTGCGGCCAAGCTGGCCTTCATATCGGCAGCGCCACGACCGACCAAGTCTGTTCCCGCCTCGGTCGCGTGGAAGGGGTCCGATTGCCACGCCGACTGATCGCCGGGCGGGACTACGTCGGTATGGCCGGCGAAGACGAGCAGGGGGCCTTGGGTTCCTCGTGTTGCCCAAAAATTATCGACTTCGGCAAATCGCATGGGTTCACAGATAAAACCCGCCGCGCTGAGTCGATCCATCATTAATTGCTGACAACCCGCATCCTCGGGTGTGATGGATGGACGCGCGATTAAGGCTCTCGTCAGCGCGAGCGTTGGGTCTTCAGGATCAATTATTGACATGCAACATCTCATTCAATGCAATGGCAGACTGGTTGGTCAGACATTGCACCGACCCCGTGGTTGAATGGCGCCGAAACAAAAGATCGGGCCGGCCGGCCAACGTGCGCGCCGACACGGTATCGACCACGTTCCCTGACTCATCTAATAGACTGACCTTGGTACCAGCAGTGATAAAGAGTCCTGCTTCAATCGTGCAACGGTCGCCCAAGGGAATACCCAGTCCAGCATTCGCTCCAATAAGACATTCGCGACCGACGGAGATAATGATATCGCCGCCGCCTGATAGTGTGCCCATAGTAGAACATCCCCCTCCAAGATCGGAGCCTGTCCCCACCCACACCCCGGCTGAAATACGCCCCTCAATCATACCGGGACCTTCAGTGCCTGCATTAAAATTAATAAACCCCTCATGCATCACGGTGGTCCCTTCTCCAAGGTAGGCGCCAAGCCGAACTCTTGCTGTGTGGGCGATGCGTACGCCAGCTGGCACAACGTAATTAGTCATTTTGGGGAACTTGTCCACGCTGGAAACCTCAAGGACGGTCCCTCGTAGCCGAGCATCTAGCTGTCGTTGCGGTAGCTCAGTGAGATCGACGGGCCCTTGGTCAGTCCACGCGACATTGGGTAACAAGCCAAAGAGCCCCGTCAGATCAGTCTGGTGTGGTTTGACCAGCCGGTGCGACAGGAGATGCAGTTTGAGATACGCCTCCTCAACCGAGCTCGCGGGGCGATTATCGGCTAGCGACGCAGCCACGATGGGCCGATCCGACTCAGCCAGTCGGGTTGCCAAGTCGCCCAATGTGTTCTCGCCCATCTTGTGCAGCATTGTGGAGAGTTCGCGCAGTTGCGCGCTGTCTAGGCGACCTGCAACATCGGTCAATTGGTCACAGAGCGCCCCCGTCACATTGCTCAATGGTTGAGGGTAGAAGACGTCAAGCGTGCCTCCGGCTGCGTTCTCAGAGGCGATCCCCAGACCAAATCCATGCAATGCGCCCACGATAGTGACTCCTCAAACGTTAAATTGTTGCTGATAGCGATCAGCCGAAAACCCCACTATGACCTCGCTCCCCAGCTCGAGAACTGGGCGTTTTATCAAGGTCGGATGATCCAGTAATAATTGCTGCGCAGCACCACCCTCCAGCGCTTCCCGTGCTGAATCGCCAAGATTTCTCCACGTGGTACTGCGTCGGTTGACGAGTTGTTCGGCACCCACTTTTTCGAGCCACAGTGACACTTTAGATGGCGGCGGCAATTGCTCCCGGACGTCGACAAACTCGTAGGCAATCTGATGTGCATCAAGCCATTTTCGCGTCTTGCGGATGGTGTCGCAGTTGGCGATGCCATAAATCGTTGGCGTTGTCGTCATGGTGAAGGTCTTTGGTTTGGTGGGTGGGCGCTGAAAGCAGGCTATATCAATAACGCTTAGCAACCCGCGGCCGGTGAAGGTTAGCAGAATCAGCGCAGAATGGCTTTTAGATTCACGCTTTGTTACATCGCTTAGGGTGCTTTCTCGCTGGGTAGCAGGTGCGACAAATCTCGCAGACACGACCATCACAACCCCGCGCGGTGCAGTATTCCCGACCATAAAAAATAATTTGTAGATGCAATGCGTTCCAGCATTCAATCGGGAAAGCACGTTTGAGATCTCGTTCAGTCTCCACGACATTTCGACCCCGTGTGAGTCCCCAGCGCTGAGCGAGTCGGTGAATATGAGTGTCGACTGGAAAGGTGGGTAGACCGAATGCCTGTGCCATTACAACGCTGGCAGTTTTGTGACCCACACCGGGGAGCTGTTCAAGCGCTGCCATGTCAGCCGGCACCTCGCCGTCGTAGAGGTCGAGCAATATTTGGCTGAGGCGATGAATGGCTTTTGATTTTTGAGGGGAAAGCCCGCAGGGGCGGATAATCGCGCGGATGGCTTCTACCGACAATAAGATCATTCGATCGGGCGAGTTGGCTTGCTCGAATAGCGCGGGTGTTACTTGGTTCACTCGCTCGTCTGTGCATTGCGCGCTCAGTAAAACCGCAATTAGCAGTGTGTAGGAGTCCTGATGATCGAGAGGAACGGGTGTCTCAGGATACAGTGATTGTAGTCGCTCACCGATGTACGAGATGCGCTCTGCTTTACTCATGTTTGCCACGATAACTGTCCTACCAACCCTGGCGTAGGCAGTCAGCAATGCGCTCTGCTGCTTCGACGCACTGCGACAGTTCTGCAACTAACGCGATTCTGACACGCATGGCGCCCGGATTTCCTGTCGTTGTTTCGCGCGCCAGATAACTGCCCGGCAGCAGGCTAACGCCGGCTCTTTCATATACCGTCTGGGTAAAGTGTTCGTCATCAACCGGCGTTTGAGGCCATAGGTAAAAGCCCGCATCGGGTTTGGGTGTGGGTAGGACAGCAGACAGAATGGGTGAGACGGCCTCGAATTTTTGGCGATACCGCGCACGGTTGGCCGAGACATGCTCTTCGTCGGCCCATGCCCATTCACTGGCAATTTGATGGTGCAGTGGCATGGCACAACCATGATAGGTTCGATAACGACGAAAATGCGCGATCCATTCTGGGTCGCCCGCGACAAAACCCGACCGTAGGCCGGGCAAATTGGAGCGCTTGGATAAACTGTGGAAACACAGGCAATGTCGAAACTCAGTATTGCCCATGGCCGCGGCGGCTTCTAGTAGCCCCGTGGGTGGAGCCGCTTCATCCGGGTAGATTTCGCTGTAGCATTCGTCACTGGCAATCAAAAAGTCGTGCTCGTGGGCGAGCGCGATCAGCCGTTGTAATTGACGACTGGACATTACGGCTCCCCCCGGATTGCCAGGCGTGCATAGGTACACGAGTTGGCAGTTTTGCCATTGCGCGGGCGTGACCAGATCAATATCTGGCAGGAAGCCGTTATGCTCATCGCAATTAAGCAAAAGTGGTTGCGATCCCGCGAGTAGCGCGGCGCCCTCATAAATTTGATAAAACGGATTAGGGCAGATGACGCCCCCCGCTTGACGAGTGCTGACCACCGCTTGCGCTAGCGCAAATAAACCCTCTCGGGTGCCGTTGAGTGGCAGAACGTGGTGCTCGGGATCAATCGATGGCAGCGCAAAACGCTTTTCTAGCCACCTTGCGATGGCGACTCTCAGCTGTGCTCGACCTTGTGTCGCCGGATATTTGGCGACTAACTCCGCGTGCTCCTTCAAGAGCGCGAGGGCGCCATCGGGTGGCGGATGCTGAGGCTCTCCCATCGTCAGCGGGATGACGGGATCGAGAGCGGGTTTTGAATTGCGGAGTAGCTTCGCCAGTCGCTCAAACGGATACGGCTGGAGTAGCGTGAGCCCCGAGTTCAAATGTCATGCTCGGAAGACGAAGTGTCGGGATCTTGCGTCAAACCATCTAGCTCGGCGATCAGATCATTTTTGAGTTGGTCTACTAAGGCTTCGTCGGTCAGTTGGCCACCCGTTTCATCGGCTAAGAAAAAGGTGTCTTCGACTCTCTCGCCCAGTGTCTGGATTTTTGCACCCTGTATTGAAACCGCATAGCGGGATAGTACCGACCCCAACCTCACCATGAGTCCCGGTCGGTCTGCCGTGGTGACTTCCAGAATAGTCAATCCACCCAAATCGTCCTGTGAAAAATCGACCGTTGTGGGAATCGTAAATGCCCTGGCTGTTCTTGGAGTGCGTCGGGAGATCGTCTTTAGAGTGGCGTGATGTAGGCTATGCTGAATCGCCTCTTTGATTTCGATAGCGCTGTCGAGGTGAGCATCGATGGTAGAGCCATCATTTTTTAGGACGAAGAAGGTATCCAGCGTACTGCCATCGGTATCGCTGTAGATGCGGGCATCATGAATGCTGTAGTCCAGTGACTCTAGTGCGGCGCAGATCCTGGCAAAGGTATCCGGTGCGTCAACCGTATGGACAAAAATTTGTGTCGCATTTGCAATGGGTGAATCGCTGGCCTGACGGACTAATATGAGTGCGCCACTTTGGACATCATGATCAGCGATGGCTTCGGTATGCCAAGCAATGTCCTCCGGGCGCTCGCGCAAAAAGTAATCCTCTCCGCGTGTGGACCAAGCACTCAAGAGTTCCTCGGGCAGAAAGCCTCGGTATTCAAGTGCTTCGGTGGCCGCCTGTTTGGTGGCTTCGATGACTTGCTCTCGCCTCAATGGATTCTGCAATCCGCGCGACAACGCTCGACTCGTCTCTGTGTAGAGTTGACGCATCAAAGAGGAGCGCCACGCATTCCACAATTCAGGGTTAGTGCCGGCAATGTCAGCCACGGTCAGCGTATAGAGGTAGTCTAATCGTTCCTGATCGGCCACCGTTTCGGCAAAGCGCTGAATCTCTTCGGGGTCGGATATATCTCGTTTTTGTGCGATTTGGCTCATCAGCAGGTGATTTTGCACGAGCCAAGTGACGAGGTCCGCATCTGAGGTTGACAACTCATGGCTTAGGCAAAAATAGGTCGCATCGACTGCGCCCAGTTCGGAGTGATCGCCCCCCCTGCCTTTGCCAATGTCATGAAATAATGCGGCGATGTAAAGCAGGCGAGGGTCGCGTAACCGGCGCGCAATGCGGGTCGAAACGGGGAAGCGATCGGTATAGTCCGCACGCATAAAGCGGCGCGTATTCGCAATGACCTCGGTGGTATGGGCATCCACTGTGTAGGCATGGAACAAATCAAACTGCATTTGGCCAATGATGCGACCGAACGCAGGCAGATACCGGCCCAACACGCCATGGCGAGACATTCTCCGCAGCTGTTTCGTCATATTGTGGGGCACGCCCAATATCTCCAGAAACAGAGATCGATTGACTGCTGAGGCGCGGAAATCTTCATTGATTAGGTGCGCGTCACGGCGCAACAGTCGCTGTGTATTCGGCTCGATGCGGTCGACCAATTGGTCATTGCCAATTAAAACGAATAACCGCAGCAGATTGCTGGGGTTTTGAGTGAATACCGCATCATGACGTGCTCGGATTCGACAGTCACTGACCTCAAAATCGCCGTCAATGATACGAACTTCCGAGTCGGGCTCCTCGGATAACCGGTGCTCAAAGACTTCTATGAGCAGTTCATTGAGTTGACTGAGCGTTTTCATCCATCGGTAATACACCTGCATGAATTGCTCAACAGCCAGTTTGTCTCCGTCCACAACATCCCACAGCTCAGCCAATTGCTTTTGGTGATCGAACAGAAGCCGATCCTCGGCGCGACCCGTCATGCTGTGTAGTGCAAATCTGACTTGACTCAAAAACTCTTTGCCGTCTCTCAGCTGATCTAGCTCAGCACGGTTCAAGAAGTCGGGTTGGTTAATGTCTTCCAGTCCTACATCAAAACACCGGAGCGTGATCCATTCGATGACCTGGAGGTCTCTCAAGCCACCGGGGGAGCGTTTGATGTTGGGCTCGAGTGCGTATTCCGTGTTGCTGTATTTGTCATGGCGCCGCTGCTGTTCCCCTAGCTTTCCCCGAATGAACTCGTTGGGGGACCACATATTGCCGGGGTCCGTGATGCGCTTCAGTGCGCTTTCGAGTGCGGAATCTCCGGCAATCAGTCGAGATTCCATCATGGTGGTGACGACAGTGAGATCCTCTCTAGCCAGCGTTGCGCACTCCTCAAGTGTCCTGACGCTGTGCCCGATTTGCAGTCCAATATCCCACAGGGTCGTAATAAAACCCTCGAGCTTGAGGGTGACCGCGTCGGTAGGAGTCGATCCTGTTAGGACCAGTATGTCGATGTCGGAGTGCGGAAAGAGCTCTCCGCGCCCATATCCGCCGACCGCGATTAAGGCAACGTCGGCAGGGTCGCCCACTTGCGCTTCCCACAAGTGGCTGAGCGCCGTATCGACCGCGCCACTGGCATCTCGTAGAAAGGGGGTAATGGGTTTGCTGGGGTGAAACGCCGCCGTCAGTGTCGCGCGGGTCGCACTTAAGTACTCGCGCGCTGCGGCAACTGGCCCCTCTTCGGGGAGGCGGCCCGTGGATAAGGTCGGAAGTTGATGATCTTGACTCGTTTCAGAAAGGTAACTGCTCATCCTGCCTCCGGGTGAAGACCTCGCAGCCTGCATCGGTGACCGCTATGGTGTGTTCCCATTGGGCAGAAAGACGGCCGTCCCGGGTGGTCACGGTCCAACCGTCGTGTGTATTCAATTTGGTGTAGCGCTTTCCCGCATTGATCATCGGCTCTACCGTAAAGGTCATTCCAGACTCCAGCCGAAGGCCAGTTCCTGGCTTGCCGTAATGCAATACTTGCGGCTCCTCGTGGAACACTTGGCCGATCCCATGCCCGCAATATTCTCTCACGACAGAGTAGTAGTTGGATTCGGCATGCTGCTGAATCACGTGCCCTAAATCGCCCAGTGCTGCGCCTGGCTTCACCAAGGCCAGCGCCTGATACAGGCATTCTTGCGTGGTGCGCATCAAGCGCTCTGCGTGGGGTGCCACATCGCCAACACCGAGCATGATGCTCGTATCACCATGCCAGCCATCTTTAATCACAGTGACGTCAATATTGATGATGTCGCCATTACGTAACTTTTTATTGTCGGAGGGAATGCCATGGCATATCACCTCGTTGACCGAGGTGCAAATCGACTTCGGAAAGCCCTTGTAATTCAGGGGCGCCGGTATGGCTTGCTGAACGTCAACAATATAGTCGTGGCAGATCTGATCAATTTCGCCGGTCGTCATGCCGGGTTGAACCTTGGGTGCAATCATTTCCAGCACTTCGGCTGCAAGGCGCCCGGCAACACGCATGCCGGCAAGCTCTGAATTGGTTTTTGGCTTTACAGCGTTCATCTTGGAGGGGTGGGAATCTAATTAAGGGCTCGAGCAGATTGTAACCGACTCTTGCCCTTGATGGGGGCCGCTTTAACTGTTGCCAGTCCTGTGGTATAAAGCGCGGCGCTGAGACATCCTCAGCGCGAGCCATAATGGCAAATAGCACGCCTTTTCTACATTGCGAACCCGGGTGCCGATGTTTCGGTTGGAGTCGTAAGAAAGGGCGGAAGAGTAACCCAAACAGAGAGAATGATTATGACGCAAGTGAGTATGCGTGACTTGCTGCAGGCCGGCGCGCACTTCGGGCACCAGACCCGATTTTGGAACCCCAAGATGGACCAGTATATCTTTGGGGCCCGCAACAAAATCCACATTATTAACCTAGAGCACACCGTGCCAGCGTTTAACGACGCCTTGTCGTCGGTACAGCGGCTCGCGGAAAATAAGAACAAGGTGATGTTTGTCGGCACAAAAAGGGCTGCTGGAAAGATCATCGAGGAGCAGGCCCGCCGCTGTGGGATGCCCTTTGTCAGTCATCGGTGGTTGGGCGGCATGCTGACCAACTACAAGACCATCCGTTCCTCAGTCAAGCGCCTGCGAGAGTTAGAGGAGCAGGAGAGTGATGGCACTTTTGCAAAGCTGACGAAGAAAGAAGCGCTGATGCGGTCCCGCATGAAAGAAAAGTTGGAGCGTTCAATCGGCGGCATTAAAGAAATGACCGGATTGCCGGACGTGTTGTTCGTGGTCGATGTCGATCACGAGCGAATCGCAGTCACAGAGGCCAACAAGTTGGGCATCCCTGTGATCGGTATTGTCGATACCAACAGCAACCCAGACGGCGTCGATTTTGTCATCCCCGGAAATGATGACGCGATCCGCGCCATTAAATTGTACGTTGCGGCAGTGGCAGATGCTGTCATTGCCGGCAAGGCGCAAGGCGGTGAGGTGGGTCCGACTGATGAGTTCGTTGAGGTCGCTGACGAGGACGCCGCTGCGCCTGATCAGGCAGCTGCGAGTCCAGAATCGGCAGCATCACCTGACGCTTCCATGGCACCTGTCGTTGAGCAAGCGGCTACCGAGACCCCCGCTGCAGCACCCGCTGAGCCAGCGGCTACCGATACCCCCGCTGCAGCACCCGATGAGCCAGCGGCTCCTGACGCGGAGGCAGAAGTCCCCGCGACTTGAGTATCGATTGAGCCGAACGCTCAATGGGTTGAAAGGTGAGGGCCTCATTGTGGGCCCTCGTCAACAAATAAATGGCCGATATGGCATGGATTGAGGTGAAGAGATGTCTGCTGCTCAAGTAAAGGAATTGCGCGAACGAACCGGACTGGGGCTGTTAGAGTGCAAAAAAGCGTTAGCCGAGGCGAGTGGTGATATCGAGGCAGCCATCGAGACGCTGCGCAAATCGAGCGGTATGAAAGCGGCCAAAAAAGCGGGTCGAACCGCGGCCGAAGGTATTGTGGCGATTCAATCCGCTCCAGATGGCAGTCTGGCAGCGATGGTTGAGGTCAACAGCGAGACTGACTTTGTCGCCAGAGACGAAAATTTTCTCAATTTTGTTCAGACGGTGGTGGGCACTGCGTTTGAGCAGCGGAACAATGACATCACGCTCCTGGCGGGCGGTGACATTGAAGAAGCTCGGCAGGCCTTGGTGCAAAAAATTGGCGAAAACATCAGTGTCCGCCGAGTTGTTGTGCACGAAGCCAGTGCCGGTGTAGTGGGTGGATATGTTCATGGCAATAACCGCATTGCGGTGGTGGTGTCATTGAAGGGGGGTAATGCCGAACTGGCCAAAGATGTCGCGATGCATGTTGCGGCGGTGAACCCCCAGGTGGTGTCGCCAGATCAAATGGCTGAGGAAGTAGTTGCCAAAGAGCGTGAAATTTATACTGCTCAGGCTCAGGAGTCAGGCAAGCCAGCCGAGATTGTCGAGAAGATGATCGACGGTCGCATTCGCAAGTTTTTGTCAGAGAATAGCCTGACAGAACAAGCTTTTGTGAAAGATCCAGACACGACTGTGGGTAAGTTGGTCTCGGCAGCAGGAGCAGAGATTGTCGGGTTTAGCCGTTTTGAAGTCGGTGAGGGCATCGAAGTGGAGAAAGTGGACTTCGCCGCAGAGGTCGCTGCGCAGCTCGGTAATTGAGAGACCGTCTCATTAAGCTTGTGGGAGCGGTGCAAGGCCGCTCCGAGAGAGTTGATAAGTATCACCAATGTTTGTGTGAAAAAACACGGTGTCTTCCGGTAGCATGTCAGTCTTAAGCTTGAGCGGGCGAGGAGAAGCACGAAATGGCTGCGGACAAGCTGTATAAGCGAATTTTGCTTAAGTTGAGTGGCGAAGCACTCACGGGTCAGGAAGCTTACGGCATCGATCCCAAGGTGCTCGACCAGCTGGCGCTCGAAATTGGTCAACTAGTTGGTATCGGCGTCCAAATTGGCTTGGTGGTGGGCGGCGGTAACCTGTTTCGCGGTGCAGCACTTAATGCCGCGGGGCTCGATCGCGTGACCGGTGACCACATGGGTATGCTTGCCACCGTCATGAATGCCTTGGCGCTGCGAGATGCGCTAGAAAGATCGAATATTGCCACTCAGGCCATGTCTTCTATCCCGATGAGTGGCGTTGTCGAACATTATGATAGACGTAAAGCACTGCGCGCCCTGTCCAACGGAGACGTAGTGATTTTCGCTGCCGGCACGGGTAACCCGCTCTTTACCACCGATTCTTCTGCATGCCTCCGCGGCATTGAGGTCAAAGCTGACATTGTACTGAAAGCCACTAAAGTGGACGGCGTTTACAGCGCTGACCCTGTCTCGGACCCCACGGCAGAAAAATATGATGTCCTGACTTACGACGAGGTGCTGGATAAGAAATTGGGAGTGATGGATCTGACGGCGATCTGTCTAGTGCGAGATCATGGGATGCCTGTCAGAGTATTCGATATGGCTCAAAAAGGGGCGCTGCTGAGTATAGTGAGAGGTGGCGATGAAGGGACCCTTATTCAGGGTGAATGAGTCCCGGTAGCGGAGCGAGATAGTCACAAATGATTGAAGACATCAAGCAAGAAGCCGATGACCGAATGGGGAAGGCGCTAGAAGCCCTTTCCCATAACTTTAACAAGATAAGGACAGGACGCGCTCATCCGAGTTTGCTGGATAGCATTCGGGTTGAGTACTACGGGGCAGCGACCCCCCTGAATCAGCTGGCAAATATTAATATCGAGGACGCTCGGACATTGAGCGTGGTGGCTTTTGATAAATCGATTACGCCAGATATCGAGCGGGCGATTATGAAGTCGGACTTGGGTTTGAACCCCTCGACTGCTGGCGAAGTCATGCGAATACCGATGCCGATACTCACAGAAGAGACGAGAAAGGGCTACACCAAACAATCAAGAGCCGAGGCCGAATCGGCAAGGGTGTCTGTGCGCAATGCTCGACGCGACGCACTCGCGATGTTGAAGGAGCTGCTGAAGGAGAAAGACATCTCAGAAGATGAGGAGCGTCGAGGACACGATGTCATCCAAAAATTAACCGATGGCTATGTCGCCAAAGTAGAAACGGCGCTCACTCAAAAAGAAACGGATTTGATGGCGATTTAACGATCGCTGAGACCGACATTGAAAGCGTCAGAGATACAGCTTCGATCCACGCCTAGGCACCTTGCGATTATTATGGATGGCAATAACCGTTGGGCGCGACGTGAGGGGTTGTTTGGCGTGGCAGGGCACCGAGCGGGTGCCGAAGTCGTGCGCGATATTGTCTCGGCTTGCGAATCGCGTGACATTCACTATCTCACCCTCTTTGTCTTTTCCAGTGAAAATTGGGGCCGTCCGCTACCAGAAGTGAGAGGGCTGCTCGCACTCTTGTCTCGCTATCTGCGCAGCGAGGTGGCAAAGCTGGTGTCTGATGGTGTTCGGTTGAGGGTGATTGGCCGACGAGATCGTTTTAGTCCGGGCTTACAAAGACTGATCGCGAAAGCAGAGGCGCAAACACAGGCGGGCGATCGCGCGGTGCTGACCTTGGCGCTCGATTACGGCGGGCGTTGGGACGTGACCGATGTGGTTCGATCGATTGCTCGCGATGTGGCTGACGGGCAAGTTGCCCCAGAAGACATCAATGAGGATCTGATCTCAAAACGACTGAGCACATCCGGTATCCCTGATCCTGACCTTTGTATTCGCACTGCGGGCGAAGCGCGTATATCGAACTTTTTGCTGTGGCAATTGGCCTATGCGGAGTTTTGGTTTACTGAAGTGTTGTGGCCCGACTTTGATGAGGCAGTATTAGACCTTGCTTTGGCCGCTTATGCGGTAAGAGAGCGCCGTTTCGGTGTTCGCCCTTTGTTGCACCGTTACTGAGTTAACTGGAGGAGCGGCAATATGCTTCGGCAACGCGTCATCACGGCATTGATCATAATCGGCGCTTTCGTCGCTGTGTTGGTATTGGCGCCTTTTCCCGTTCAGGCTCTACTGTTCGCGTTAGTCGCCTTCGCCGGGGCGTGGGAATGGTCTGCTCTGGCCGGCTGCCAGTCGGTGCTAGCGCGTGCCGCCTATGCAGTCGTCGTGCCCGTGTTGAGTTTGGGGTTATGGGTGCTGGTGACGGTGGGCAACATTGAGCTCGCAGCCGCTGTTCGGCCATGGCTCGCGGGTGCGGCTATGCTGTGGTCCGCTACGTTGTTGGCCCTCAAGTCCTACCCCGCGGGGGAGTGGCTGTGGGGCCGAGCGTGGATTCGCGGGTTAATGGGATGGCTGATGCTGACCATGACTTGGGTCGCTGTGGCGTTCTGCCTCACGCTGACGAATGGCCCATTGATGGTGTTTTTGATGATGCTAACGGTTGCCACGGCGGATATTGGCGCCTACTTTGCGGGGAAGCAACTGGGTCGGCATGCGCTCGCGTTGGCGATTAGCCCGTCAAAAACTTGGGAGGGATTTTGGGGCGGGATGGTCTGTGTTGCTGCGTTGGTTTTTATCGTGTGGCGCAATTTGTCCCCGTCCTATCTTCACCTTGATCTGGGTTCGCTTCTCGCGTTGGGGCTGCTGACAGCTGGCGCTTCGGTGGTCGGCGACCTAACGGTGAGCGCGCTCAAGCGAGAGGTCGGATTGAAAGATTCAGGTTCGCTGCTTCCAGGACACGGAGGCCTGTTGGATCGACTCGATAGTATTTGCGGTGCGGCCCCTATTTTCGCGCTAGGACTGCTGTTGGTGGGTTACTGAGTGGTACGCCGTATCGCTGTTCTTGGTGCTACGGGGTCGATTGGAGCATCGACGCTGGATGTTATCCAGCGACATCCCGATCGTTATCGCCCCGTGGTGCTGGCTGCCAATCGTTCTGTAGACGAGATGGAGCGGCTGTGCCGTCTGCACGTTCCTGACCATGCTGTTATGGGCGATCCAGAGGCGGCCCATGCGCTAGCTGAAAAATTGAAAGACCTGACCTCTACTGAGGTGTCGAGTGGAGCAGCCGTGCTCGATCAACTCGTCTCAGCGTCTTTTGTTGATACGGTGGTAGCAGGGATCGTAGGTTTTGCAGGGCTGCGTGCGACCTTGAGTGCCGCAGGCGCGGGCAAGACGATTCTATTGGCTAACAAAGAAGCGTTGGTGAGCGCTGGCGGTTTATTCATGGACGCCGTGAAGCGTGGCGGTGCCACGTTGCTACCGGTTGATAGTGAGCACAACGCGATGCATCAGTGTTTGCCGACTGACGCGAGCGGTCGCTCTCATATGGCTCACGTTGAGAAAATTATTTTGACCGCCTCTGGGGGGCCTTTCCGTGGGCGGACACGAGCCTCCCTAATGGACGTCACGCCGGACGAAGCCTGCGCTCATCCTAATTGGGCGATGGGGCAAAAGATTTCTGTCGATTCGGCAACATTGGCGAACAAGGGACTCGAACTTGCAGAGGCCTGCTGGTTATTTGACCGAACACCCGATCAAATCGACATTGTGGTGCACCCCCAAAGCATTATTCACTCCATGATTCGTTATTGCGACGGCTCGGTACTGGCGCAATTGGGCCAGCCCGATATGCGCACGCCAATTGCTTACTGTCTCGGCTGGCCCGATCGCGTGGCGGCAGGGGTGGCGCCTTTGGATTTGGTGAGCACGGGGCGACTCGATTTCGAGGCGCCGGATATGACGGCGTTTCCGTGCTTGGCGCTGGCAAAGCAGGCGATTATGCAACCGGGCGGAATGTGTGTTTTTAGTGCGGCCAATGAGGTCGCGGTGGCGGCTTTTTTAGCGCGTGAAATTCGTTTTACCGAGATCGATGTGGTCATTGCTAATGCCCTAGAGGCCGTCAATTTTTCGGAACCACAGAGTCTCGATGCGGTCCAAGCGTTGGATAATGAGGCTCGCTCTGCAGCCGCCGAAACGGTTGCTAAGATCGCCTCACTCACTGAGCGACAAGAAAAGGAGCGGTGATGCTGGATACGCTGCAAACAGTGCTGATCGCAATCGCGACGTTCTCTATCGTTGTGGCGGTTCACGAGTATGGCCATTTTTGGGTTGCTCGAAGAAGTGGGGTCAAAGTGCTTCGCTTTTCCGTGGGCTTTGGGCGACCTCTGATCCGCTGGCGTGGCCGGGACGAGGTAGAGTATGTGATAGCAATATTGCCTCTTGGAGGTTACGTTCGAATGGCGGACGAGGGGGAGGGTAATGTTGCCGATGAAGACCTTCCGAGGGCATATAATCGCCAGCCGGTCGCGCGACGGATGGCGATCGCGGCGGCGGGGCCAGCCGCCAATTTTTTATTGGCAGTTGTGGTGCTGTGGATGCTTTTTTTGCGGGGTGAAGTGGGGATTGTGCCGCTCATCGACCAAGTGTCGGCCGGCTCATTAGCAGACCGCGCAGGGTTGGTGTCTGGGCAGGAGATACTGTCAATCGACGATAATCCGACGCCGACGCTCGCGGCACTTAACTTTGCCCTGCTGGAGCGTCTGGGTGACTCCGGTACGTTGCAGGTATCGGCATCTTTCCCTGAGTCAGAAGGGGTTCATCGCTCTGAGGTATCTATTGAGCGTTGGCTCGCGGGAGAAGAGCAGCCCAATCTGTTGGCCGCATTGGGTATTACCATCCAAGTACCCCCGGTAGTGCCGCTAGTGGGTGCGCTGACCGAAGGCAGCGCGGCGGTCGCTGCGGGTTTTCAGGTGGGTGACTTAATTCTGCAGGCTGATGGACAGGCGATGCCATTGTGGATGGACTGGGTGGGGTATGTTCGTGATCGTCCTGAGGAGCCGATTGATGTGCTGGTGCAGCGCCATGGTGCGACACAACTGCTCAGGGTGGTGCCCGGAGAAAGAGTGATCGACAACCAGCGCTTTGGGTCGGTGGGTATGGCGGTCTCGCTTCCTGACATGCCTGAGGCGCAACAACGCCGCTTTGAGCGCGGCCCGCTCACCGCTTTGTGGGCCTCGATTCAGCGCACCGGTGATTTGATCGGGTTTACTTTCAAATCGATGGGCAGAATGCTTCAAGGACTCATTTCCCCCGCTAATCTGTCCGGACCCATCGCGATCGCTCAGGTGGCAGCGTCTACCGCTGAAGCGGGTTGGGTCGCTTGGCTGGGGTTTGTGGCATTACTGAGTGTTTCTTTGGGGGCGCTGAATCTGTTGCCGATTCCGGTGCTGGACGGGGGTCATTTGATGTTTTACAGCTTTGAGGCCCTGTTAGGTAAACCGCTCCCTGAGCGGGTTCAAATGGCTGGCGTGCAGATTGGGCTTGTTTTAGTAATGAGCATCATGGTCTTTGCCCTGTATAATGATCTGTCGAAATTATAAGTAAGCGGTATGGACAGCGATATAGCGCCCTCGAAAAGACCCCGGTTGATGCCTATTTGCCATCGATTGAGAGTCGGCGTGACCCTGCGTTCCTCGCTTTGCATTAAGGCATTATGCGCTTCATGACATTAAACCGATGCCCATCCCGCACCCTATCCATGCTCGCTGTGCTCGTGGCGCTACTGAATCCGTGGTCATCTGCACTGGCGCAGACTGAGCCATTTGTGATTCAAGATATTCGGGTAGAGGGATTACAACGAATCTCCCCCGGTAGTGTCTTTGCAGCACTCCCAGTGGGCGTCGGCGACACCGTTGATATCTACGCCGTGCGCGCTGCAGCAAAGAGCCTATTTGCTTCCGGTAATTTCGACGATATCTCGATCGCACGAGACGGAGGCGTATTGGTGGTGGTGGTGGCAGAGCGACCCAGCATCAGCGAGATTACCATCGACGGCAATAAAGCCATCGAAACGGAAGCACTGCTTGATGGACTGAAGGGAGCGGGGCTTTCGGTAGGGCAAGTGTTTCAGCGGTCAACCCTCGAGGGGATGCAACTAGAGCTGCTGCGTCAATATGTGCTTCAGGGAAGATACGACGCGACGATCGATTCCGAGGTCATTGCTGAACCTCGCAACCGAGTATCGATCGCTATCGATGTAAACGAAGGCACTGTGGCTACGATTAAGCACATCAATGTTGTTGGCAATGAGGTGTATACCGACGACGATTTGATTGATTTATTTGAGCTGAAAACAACGGGATGGTTTTCGTTTTTCAGGGGCGATGACAAGTACTCTAAAGAAAAACTCACCTCAGATTTAGAGAGACTCTCGTCTTATTACCTCGACAGAGGCTATCTGTTATTCAGTATTGATTCGACGCAGGTTGCGGTGTCGCCGAATAAAGACGAGGTCTACATTACCGCCAACGTAACTGAGGGCGGAAAATTCACTGTTAGCGAAGTGGGCCTGAGCGGTGACCTCGTCTTACCCGAAGAGGATCTGAATCGCTTTTTAGTTGTTCAGCCGGAACAGGTCTATTCACAGCAACTGGTGACGGCGACCGAGGATTATTTGACGAGGCGTTTAGGCAACGAGGGCTATAACTTTGCCAAAGTGACGGGCATGCCTGATATCGACGAAGAGGCGAACACCGTTGTCATGAAGTTTTTCATCGACCCGGGTAAACGTACCTATGTGCGACGCGTTAACTTTGCTGGCAACGTCACCACGATGGATGATGTTTTGCGGCGTGAAATGCGGCAAATGGAGTCGGCACCGGCTTCGTCCTCTGCGATCGAACAATCCCGTATCCGTCTCGAGCGGCTGGGTTTTTTCAAGACCGCAACGGTAGAAACAACCGAGGTACCCGGCTCTGACGATCTCATTGACGTCGATTTTTCGGTTGAAGAGCAATCTTTCGGTTCGATTGGTGGCAGCCTCGGTTATGCGCAGGATGCGGGACTGATTCTTGGACTCAACCTGCAGCAAAATAATTTTCTGGGCACGGGTCGCCGAGTTGGCGTGTCACTGAACTCCTCTCGTTACCAGGATGTGATCAGCTTTAATTACACCAATCCCTACTTTACCGAGGATGGTGTAAGCCGGGGCTTCACTGTCTTTTATCGTAAAACTGATCTGTCAGAAATTAACGTTGCCAGCTATACCACTGACACCTATGGCGGCAGCATGAATTTCGGTTATCCCATTAGTGAAACACAACGATTAGGGTTTTCACTGGGGGTGACCGATACCAAAATTACTGAGGGGCAGTATGCGGTCCAAGAGATCTCCGCAAGCCCGAGGCTGGCGCCAGAAATCGATTATTGGTTCTACTCTACACAGCAAGCGGACGGCACTTACGCGGGCGCGGAGGTATTGCAGCCCATCGATACGATTCCGCTGTCGGCTTTGTCACCTCCTGAGAATGAGGGCTTTCTGGACCTTAATGGCAATCAATACTTGAACTGGAGCTTGACCGGTAGCTGGATCCAGTCGACATTAAACCGAGGGCAATTAGCCACTCGTGGCGCCTCGCAATCGGTCTCTCTAGAAATTGCTGTGCCGTTATCAGATCTCGAGTTTTATAAGCTTAGTTATCGCGGTGAGGCCTATTTCCCCTTGTTCAGCGATTTTACGCTGCATTTACGCGGCGAATTGGGCTACGGCGATGGCTATGGTGATACCAGTGAATTGCCGTTCTATGAGCACTTTTTCGCGGGGGGCTTTGGCTCTGTGCGCGGCTATGAAGCGAATACGCTCGGCCCTCGCAGTACGCCACCGTCCGTCTACTCAGCTAATACAGCCGTGACGGCGGTGGACGAAAACGGACAACCGACAGAGGTGGGCGGTCCAGACGGTCGAGGGTATGGCTACGGAATCGATGCTAATACGGGCAAGATACCCATTCAGCAGTTCTATAACGAACCCGATCCTTTTGGCGGTAACGTCCTCATCGAGGGCAGCGCTGAAATCTTGTTCCCCATGCCGTTTATCAAGGATAGAAGCTCATTGCGATCCGCTTTATTTTTAGATGTTGGTAATGTTTTCAATACAAATTGCCGTGAAAATCAGGTGAATTGTTTTGGTATTGATGCAGGTGAATTACGGTATTCTGTCGGCATTGGTGTGACGTGGCTATCTGGTTTTGGGCCGCTAACGTTTAGCTTGGCGAAACCGCTTAACGCCAGTGCAATTGATGAAAGGGAAGTCTTCCAGTTTACGCTGGGCAGAGGCTTTTAAAGGCTAGACAATAGTCGCTAGAGAGTAATGGCTAGAAAAATGGAGATCTTTTGATGAAGGCACGTATGTGGCTAGCAGGCCTATTAGTGGCGGCGTTACCGTCGATGGTTGTGGCGCAGGGTCAGATCGCAGTCGTCAATCTGGAGCAAGCGATTTTGCAGACGGATGTGGCGCAACAGCGAATGCAAGAATTTGAGGAAAACGAAGATTTTGCGTCTGACAAAGCGCAATTCGATACCTTGCGCGCCGAGTTAGATGAGTTAGTAAAAGATTTTCAGCGTGATCAAGCGGCGATGAGCGAAGACGACCAGCTTGCAGCTCGCCAGAAAATGGCCAGTAAGCAGTCTGACTTAGAGTACGTCGCGAAGAAACTTCAGACCTTGCAGACACAAAATGCGCAGGGTGTGATGCAGGAGCTGGCGCCACAGGCACAAGAGGTCTTACGACAGATCATTGAGACCGACCAGATTGGTCTCTTGTTGCAGCAGCAAGCGGTCATTCATGCCGACTTGGGCTACAACATCACGGCGAAGGTCACTGACAAGATGAATCAGCTAGGCGCCGAGTAAGGTCAGTGCCCGCGCTCGGGGAAATCGCGACGGCTTTAAATCTTGAGCTGCGCGGTGATCCGGCGCGCCCTATTGACGCTCTAGCCCCCCTAGAGAAGGCCTCTCCAGAACACCTCACTTTTGTCTCCGAGAAGCGCCATTTGAGTAAGTTATCCCTCACTCAAGCCGGCGCGGTTATTCTTCACCCGGACTGGGTGGACCAGTGGCCCGGCTGCGCTTTGCTTAGTGACACCCCTTATGTCGCGTATGCAAAGGCGACGCAGATATTCGACAATCATCCCGCTGCGGCGGGTGTTGTGCACGATCGCGCGGTTGTTTCAAGCAAAGCCCGATTGGGGACTGCTGTCACAATAGATGCCGGCGCCCATGTCGAGGAGAACGTCTTTCTCGGCGATAGAGTGTGGGTTGGCGCAGGCGCATTTGTAGGTCAAGGTGCCCAGATCGGAGACGATACCGTGATCAAGCCGAATGCCGTGATCTGTCATGCAGTGAAAATTGGCGCGCGTTGTACGATTCACCCTAACGCGACGATTGGCTCCGATGGTTTTGGGTTTGCGCCCGCTCCCGAGGGTTGGACAAAGATTCAGCAACTCGCTTCGGTGGATATAGGCAATGATGTGGAGATTGGCGCCAATTCGACCGTAGATAGGGGCGCGCTTGAGGACACGGTCGTCGAGGATGGCGTGATCATCGATAATTTGGTGCAGATAGGCCACGGCGTTCGTGTTGGGACGCGGACAGCGATTGCAGCGCAGGTGGGCATAGCGGGTGGCACTCAAATTGGCGCCCGCTGCGTGATTGCTGGCCAGGCAGGTATGGCAGGCCATTTAACGATCGCCGATGATGTGCATATCGGTGGGCAAGGACGTGTTGCGAGTTCGGTGACTGAGCCAGGCCATTATTCATCCGGCACGCCGGTTCAGCCACTCAGAGCCTGGTTGCGCAGTGCCTCTCGATTTACACAGTTAGACAAGATAGTGCGCCGGCTTGTGGCACTAGAGAAAGCGGTTGGATTAGAACAAGGTGGGGATCAGGACGCATGAAGTTGGATATCGAAGAGATTCGGACTCATTTACCACACCGCTACCCGTTTCTGCTGGTCGATAGAGTCGTTCTGGTCGAGCCCGGCGAGCGGATTGAAGCCTATAAAAACCTCACGATCAATGAACCGTTTTTTGACGGGCATTTTCCAGGAAAAGCAGTGTTCCCTGGCGTCCTATTATTGGAGGCGATGGCGCAGGCTGCTGGCATATTAGGATTTGTCACGATGGACAAAACCCCCGCAGATGGATCGATTTACTATTTTGTGGGTGCCGATAATTTGCGATTCAAGCGCCCCTGCGTCCCCGGCGATCAGGTCATGTTGCATGCCAGCATTCTTGGTGAACGCCGTGGTATTTGGAAATTTGCCGTGGAGGCACGTGTGGGCGACGAGCTCGCCGCTTCCGGCACTATCCTCTGTGCTGACCGATAAAGAATGATTCATTCCAGTGCCATTGTTGACCCCAGCGCCCGGCTGCACGAATCCGTTGACGTTGGACCTTGGACGCTGATTGGTCCCGACGTGGAAATTGAAGCAGGGACCGTCGTTGAATCTCATGTCGTGATAAAAGGGCCGACTCGCATCGGATCCCGCAATCATATCTATCAATTTTCGACGGTGGGAGAATCAACTCCCGATCTGAAGTACCGAAACGAGCCGACAGAGCTGCGCATCGGTGACGATAACGTGATCCGTGAGAATGTCACGATCCACCGAGGCACGGTTCAGGATCGTTCGCTGACTGAGATTGGTGACCGTAATCTGCTGATGGCTTATGTCCACATTGGGCACGATAGCCGGGTGGGTAACGATACTATTTTAGTCAACAACACGGCCTTAGCGGGCCACGTTGAAGTGGGAGACTGGGCCATATTATCGGGTTACACGCTGGTGCATCAATTCTGCAAAATAGGGGCGCATAGCTTTAGTGGCATGGGGACTTCTATTGGGAAAGATGTGCCTGCTTACATCACTGTCGCAGGTAGCCCGGCAGAAGCCAAAACGATCAACGTCGAGGGATTGCGACGGCGTGGTTTTGATAGCGCCGAAATTGCCGCCCTGCGACGGGCCTTTAAGATTCTTTACCGTCAGAGCCTGACCTTAGACGCGGCGGTGGAGCGGCTTCAGGCCATGGCGGCAGAAACACCCAGTTTACAACCCTTGATTGACTCCCTGATGCAGTCTCAACGGGGCATCGTCCGTTAGTGGCTGATAAGTCGTTACGCCTCGGTATTTGTGCGGGAGAAACGTCGGGGGATATATTGGGGGCTGCGGTGCTGAGGGCCCTGTCAGAGCAGGGGTACGATCTGCAAGTTGATGGGATTGGCGGCGAACAAATGATGGCCGCGGGGCTAAACACTTTGCACCCTATCGACCGGCTTGCCGTGATGGGCTTGATTGAACCTTTGAAGCGGCTCCCCGAGCTACTGCGAATTCGACGCGAACTAGTGGCCCAGCAGCAGGCAAAAGCCCCGCATTGTTTTGTCGGCGTTGACAGCCCTGATTTTAATTTGGGCGTAGAACAGCGCCTTCGCGCGATGGGCATCCCAACGGCTCATTTGGTAAGCCCTTCCGTCTGGGCATGGCGCAAAGGACGAATCCGCCGTATTCAGCAATCGGTAGACAAAATGCTATGCCTTTTGCCCTTTGAAATTAAAATTTATGAGGAAGCAGGTATTGATGCGGTTTGTGTCGGACATCCACTGGTCGACGAATTACAGTCGATGCCGACGAGCGACGACTTGAGGCATGAATTTGGACTGCCTCTCGATCAGACCTGTCTCGCGGTGTTACCGGGCAGTCGCGAGGCAGAAGTCCGGCATCTGATGCCCACCTTTTTAGAAACCATGCGGTTATTGCAGCAACGCCATCGGGCCTTGCATTTTGTGATTCCCGCCGCAGATGCGAGCCGTCGAGCTGAGATAGAAGCCTTACTGGGCGATAACAATGAAGGTGTGACGGTGATCAGCGGACGAGGGCGGGATGCGATGCAGGCGAGTAATGCTGTGCTAATTGCATCGGGCACAGCGACCTTAGAGGCGATGTTATTGCGCAAGCCGATGGTGATCGCGTATCGCATGGCTGCCGTTTCTTGGATGGTGCTGTCACGGATGGTGACCAGTAGCCATGTTGGTCTGCCAAATATTTTAGCAGGTCGCGAGATCGTGCCGGAATTACTGCAGCAAGCGGCGACCCCTGAGCGGCTTGCCGAGGCAGTAGGGCGCGTGTTGGCGGTGGATTCGGATCAGCAAATTCAGTGGTTCGGCGAACTCGCTGATCAAATTGGCGGTAATTTTGCCGCGCGCAGTGCCGAGGCGCTGTTAGAACTGACCGGGGCTTGATGCAAACCACAGATCTGTTTCAAGTGCCTAGCGACAGCATTGTCGCAGGTGTCGACGAGGTAGGAAGAGGCCCTCTAGCGGGGGATGTGGTCGCCGCAGCGGTCATTTTGGGTGATTCGCCACCGGCGGGCCTGACCGACTCTAAAGCACTGTCTCCGCGGCAGCGGGAGCGGCTCGCAGAGACGATACGATCTGAGGCCGTAGCCTGGTCATTGGGGAGAGCCACCGTAGCTGAAATCGATGAGCTGAATATTCTGCAGGCATCACTGCTCGCCATGCAGCGCGCTGTCGAGGCGCTATCGGTGCAGCCGTCTCTCGTTTTAGTCGATGGCAATCACCTCCCAAGATGGTCCTATGAGGCGCGTGCCGTGATAAAAGGCGATCTGAGTGAGCCTGCGATCAGTGCCGCATCGATTGTGGCTAAAGTGACCCGCGATAGCGAAATGGTGATCTTGGACGACCTGTATCCCGGCTATGGATTTGCCGCTCACAAAGGGTATCCCACGAAGGCCCACTTAGCGGCTTTAGCGTCGTTGGGGGTATCGCCTGTGCACCGACAAAGTTTTGGTCCAGTGAAACGCTTGCTGGCGCGTCTAGAGGTGGGTTAGCGTGTCGCTATGACGTCGTTTGTGCATCTCAAGCTCCATACTGAATATTCGCTAATAGATGGGCTACTGCGCATCAAGCCCGCGATGGCACGGGTAGCAGAATTAGCCATGCCCGCTGTTGCGATTACGGACCACCATAATTTTTTCGGGTTATTGAAAGCCTATAAAGCGGCCGCGGCTGAGGGCATTAAGCTCATAGTGGGTGCTGATCTGCATGTCATTGATCCCAATGACCAGGAGCGACATCACGAGCTGTGTCTGCTCGCTCAAAATGAACGTGGTTATCAGAACTTAATGTTGTTGTTGTCTGAGGCTTATCAGCACGGCCAGTTTTTAGGTCGACCTCGGGTGCAACTGGACTGGGTTCAAGCTCACTCTGATGGGTTGATTGCGTTGTCAGGCGGGCGGCAAGGGGATGTTGGCCAGGCCCTTTTGCATGGTCGTGAGGATGATGCACGATCCGCTTTACAGCGGTGGCTGCAATGGTTCCCCAACCGATATTATCTGGAGTTGCAGCGCACTGGACGGTCTGATGAAGAAGAGTATGTGCATGCGGCTGTTCGACTCGCTAGCGAGTATGTCTGTCCCGTAGTGGCCACAAACGATGTTCGGTTTCTGGATGCCAGCGAGTTTGAAGCGCACGAGGCGCGAGTTTGCATCGGCGACGGACGAACATTGGATGACCCTCGCCGGGCGCGCACCTACTCCGAGCAGCAGTATCTCCGTTCGCCGGAAGAAATGGCCGACTTGTTTAAAGATATTCCTGAAGCGCTTGAGAATACAGTCGAAATTGCGCGTCGTTGCTCCGTTTCTTTGAGTCTCGGAGAACCCTTTTTACCCAATTACCCTGTGCCAGAAGGTGAAGGGATTGAACAGTTTCTGAGTCGTTTGTCTTTTGAGGGTCTGGGTGAGCGATTCCCTGGTCAGTCGGATCAGCAACTCACTGCTTATCGTGATCGGCTCGACTTTGAGCTGGAAACCATCAATCAAATGGGTTTTCCCGGTTATTTCTTGGTGGTAATGGATTTTATCCAATGGGCAAAAAAGAATGATATTCCCGTTGGTCCCGGACGGGGTTCCGGTGCGGGATCCCTCGTGGCTTATGTCTTGGGTATTACGGATCTTGATCCGATCGCTTATGACCTGCTGTTTGAGCGTTTTCTGAATCCAGATCGCGTGTCTATGCCGGATTTTGATGTGGATTTTTGCATGGAGCGACGGGATGAGGTGATTGATTACGTCGCTGAAACCTATGGGCGGCAATCTGTCTCGCAGATCATTACCTTCGGTACGATGGCGGCCAAAGCGGTCGTGCGGGATGTGGCTAGGGTGCAGGGCAAGCCTTATGGGCTTGCCGATCGGATGTCTAAGCTGATTCCGTTCGAGGTCGGAATGACGCTGGCCAAGGCGCTCGAGCAAGAGGAGCAATTGGTTCAGCTACTCGAGGAGGACAGCTCGGCCCAAGAAATATGGGATATGGCAGTTCAGCTCGAGGGTATTACCCGCAACGCAGGCAAGCATGCGGGGGGTGTTGTGATTGCGCCCTCCGAGCTCACCGATTTTTCTCCAATCTATTGCGATGAAGACGGTAGTGGCCTCGTGACGCAGTTCGACAAAAATGATGTGGAAGAGGCTGGGCTGGTGAAGTTCGACTTCTTGGGTCTCAGAACCCTCACCATCATTCAGTGGGCCATTCAGATGATTGACGCTCGCGCTGAAAACCCCCTCGTGCTCGAAACTATCCCGTTAGATGATCCCGCCGTATTTAACGTGCTTCAGGCGGGCGACACGACTGCCGTGTTCCAGCTGGAAAGCCGTGGAATGAAGGAATTGATTAAGAATCTGAGGCCCGACTGCTTCGAGGACATCATTGCATTGGTGGCGCTATTTCGTCCGGGCCCTTTGCAATCGGGCATGGTGGAAAATTTTATTAATCGCAAACATGGACGTGAGCAGATTGCGTATCCCGATGCTCAGTACCAGCACGAATGGTTGCAACCGATTCTAGAACCCACCTACGGCATTATTCTTTACCAAGAACAAGTGATGCAAATTGCACAGGTCCTTGCGGGTTATACCTTGGGCGGCGCCGATTTATTGCGGCGCGCAATGGGTAAGAAAAAGCCTGAGGAGATGGCCAAGCAGCGAAGTGTTTTTGAAGAGGGTGCAGCCGAGCAAGGAATCGATCCCGCGCTGGCGATCAAAATCTTTGACTTGGTCGAAAAGTTTGCGGGATATGGCTTCAATAAATCGCACTCCGCTGCATACGCCTTGGTTTCTTATCAGACGGCTTGGTTAAAGACGCATCATCCGGCAGAGTTCATGGCCGCCGTTATGAGCTCCGATATCGACAACACCGATAAACTGCTGACGTTTCGAGATGAAGCGCGGCGAATGGATGTGCAGGTGCTTCCGCCCTCTATTCAGGAGGGGCAATACGCTTTTTCGGTCAACGACGATAAGCAGATTCGCTACGGTTTAGCGGCAATTAAGGGGCTGGGTGAGGGACCGATTTCGAACCTACTCGCTGCGCGACAAGACGGTCCTTTTCAGAGCTTGTTTGACCTGTGCGCCCGCACCGATCCCCGAAAAGTCAATCGACGAGCATTAGAGGCGTTGATTAAGAGCGGTGCCATGGACGAATTGGGTGTAGAGCGTTGGACGCTCTTGGCGGCGCTTGATGACGCGATCCGGGCAGCGGAGCAGGTTGCCAGTAATACTGCAGCCGGCATGCAGGATTTATTTGGCGAAGTGATCGCCTCGGGTGAGACCACAGAAGATCCCTATCAGGAGCATCGAGGCGCACGGGCGTGGTCTCTGATCGAACTCCTGAATGCAGAAAAGGAAAGTCTCGGTAGCTTCTTAAGTGGCCACCCTATAGAGGCTTGCGAGCGGGAAGTCAGAAAGTTTGCACCTCGGCGGATTCGAGAACTACAAACCAATGGTCAGGCGGTGGTCGCAGGGTTGATCATGGATATAAGAACGATCAAAACGCAGCGTGGTCCAATGGCCGTCCTCACCTTGGACGATGGCTCGGGCCAGATGGAAGCGACGGTGTACAACGATGTGTTTAATGAATACCGTGAACTGCTCCAGAAAGATCAGATTGTGTTGTTAGAGGGCCGCTTGCAAGTCGATGATTTTAACGGCGGTTTAGCGATGCGAACAAAGGCGGTGCGCTCGTTAGAGCAAGCGCGGGAAGCGAGGGTGTCGCAGCTCAAGTTGCGGGTGCCGAGCTACCGGGTCGACGAGACGTTCAATACCTTGCTGGCCGATACTTTGCGGACCGCGGTAGGAGGGCAGTGCCCTGTCGTGATGGAGTACGTCCAGGCGAAGGGTTCGGTTGCGGTGCGCCTGGGCGGTGCGTGGCAGGTGCATCCTAATGATGCGTTATTGGATGAATTGCGCATTGCGGTGGGCAACGACGCGGTCGACTGGGTCTATGAAGGCTAGCGCGTTACTGGGCATCATCCTACTGCTGTGGGGTTGCGGCGAAACCGCTCCACCCTGCCAGAACGCAGCACAATCTCCTGTTGCGCCAAGCGCGGGATGCTTGGTTGTCACAGATCGCGGTGTCTTGTTGGTGCGTGACTGGACTGGATCAGTGGCGTTACCGGGAGGCAGTGTGCAACCCGATGAGTCGACTCGGTGTGGTGCAGAGCGAGAAGTATTTGAAGAAACGGGCTTAAGCGTTGTGGCGGGCGATACAGCGCAAAGGTTCGAAAACGGATTTCAATTGTTTTGGTGTGAGGTCGCTGCTCCCGCAGAGCCAACCATTCAACGGCCGTTTGAAATCAGACAAATCATCTGGTGGCAGCCGGCCGAAGCGCACTTCATTGAGTGGCGCTATCCTCGACAAGGCGATGAGATAAAGACGCTGATTGCGGGGCGCTGGGCAGCACCGACATCTTTGGTCGAGTCAGATCGGTAATGACCAAGGTACGAGTTAAAGCGTAATGAGGGATCATCATGAGTAATGAGCAAATTGAAGCGGCGGTGTTTCGTCGTCTGTTATCCCATCTCGACGATCGCAAGGACGTTCAAAATATTGATCTGATGAATTTGTCGGGATTTTGTCGGAACTGCCTTTCTAAGTGGTACGCCCAGGCCGCTGAAGAGCAGGGCGTGGTGATGGATAAAGAAGCGGCGCGAGAAATTGTTTACGGCATGCCTTACGCTGAGTGGAAGAGCCGCTATCAAACGGAGGCAACAGAGGCACAGCAGCAGGCGTTTGCGGAGCAGAACGCGGCGTCAAGAAGCTAGTGCGGCCAACACAGAGGCCAAAGACACCACATCGGCATATTTGGCATTGAGGTCATAAAGGTTGGCCTCGTGTGCCTTGGGGTCCCGGTCGCCACAGGCCTCTCGTGGCACAACAACGCGGTAATTGTTCTGAAGGCCGTCTACCGCGGTGGCTCGAACGCAGCCGCTGGTCGTGAGCCCTGTGACAACCACCGAATTGACATTTCGATCCGTCAGCCATTGATCTAGCTCGGTGCCGTGGAAGCTGCTCGCATGACGTTTCTCAAGCTGTAGATCATCGTCTGCGATGGGCAGCCGCGGATCAAATTTAACCCAGTGAGAATCGGGGGTCAGCAGATTGAGGGCGGGTATGCGCGCTCGAAAAACCGACGCTTCATGATCATTGCGATAGATGACGGTGGTCAGCACCACGGGTAATTGTGCTTGGTGAAAGGCGTTCATGAGCTGAACGTTAGCGCTGACGACCGATTCTGCGTCGGAGCCCAACGGACAGGCCGGGTCGGTAAAGCCCACCACGACGTCCACCACAATCAAGGCGGGATGGTTGCCCATCCCGCCGTCGACACGCGCCAGCGCCTGCCGACTTGTTTCGCTCCCAGATCCAATACTGTCGCCCATCGCAGTTGCGCCACTTTTTTGCTCGGTACGCGGTATGATGAGGGATCTCAGTGAGACGCGCTAGTGGCCTCAGAGGATTGTGCGCTTATATGACGGATCCCATTTCTCCCTCAGTTGATGTCAGTGCCTTGATCGATGCGGATTGGCCGGAATGGCGCGCTGCACTAGAGGATATTCGTCGCGAATACGGTGATGAGGGGGTGCGAGCGCTGTTGCGGAGGCTGCAGGAGTACAGCATTGATCAAGGCGTGACCCCTGCAGACGCGCTGCTCAATACCCCCTACACCAACACCCTCTCGCCGCATGAGCAGCCGGCTTATCCGGGTGATTTGGCGTTGGAAAAACGGATTGAAAATATCATTCGTTGGAATGCCGCGGCAATGATACTCCGCGCCCAAGATGAAGGCGCCGGTTTGGGTGGGCATATCGCAACCTATGCCTCAGCGGCTACTGCGCTCGAGACAGCCTTTCATCATGTTTTTTCCGCCGAGGGGCGAGGTGATTTAGTGTTGCCGCAACCTCACGCCGCGCCAGGTATTTATGCGCGTGCCTTTCTTGAGGGTCGTCTCAGCGAGCAACAACTGCGAAATTTTCGTCGTGAGCTGGGAGAAGGGGGTGGGCTATCGTCTTATCCTCATCCTCGCTCCATGCCTGACTTCTGGCAGGTTCCGAATGCATCGATGGGATTGTCGGTGCCGATGTCTATTTACTTGGCTCGGTTTGCTAAGTATCTGCAGAATCGGGGTCTTAAGGCACCGGATGATGCGCGGATTTGGTGTTTTATCGGCGATGGTGAAGCTGATGAACCAGAAGTGCTCGGTACGATTAATATCGCCGCACGCGAGCGATTAGATAACTTGGTGCTGGTGGTGAATTGCAATTTACAGCGACTCGATGGGCCGGTGCGGGGCAATGGAAAAATAATCCAAGAACTGGAACGCGCATTCCGTGGTGCCGATTGGCAAGTGCTTAAGGTCATTTGGGGGAGTGGTTGGGATGCGCTGCTGGCGGCAGACCATGAGGGTGTGCTGCGTCATCGCATGGAGGAATGCCTCGACGGAGACTATCAGCGCTATTCTATTTTACCCGGAGGAGAGCAACGAGAGCATTGGGTTGATGGCGATCTGCGCTTAGAACAACTGATGAATACCCTCACCGATGCCGAGGTTGCTCAGATCAAGCGAGGTGGCCAAGATCCTAAAAAATTGTATGCCGCCTATCGTCGCGCATGTGACAGTGAGGACCGGCCCACCGTGCTATTGGTCAAGACGGTCAAAGGCGATGGCATGGGGTCCGCCCTACAGGGACGCAATACCGCTCATCAAAAGAAAGATTTATCACGAGAGGAGCGGATTGCCTGCGCGCGTGCTTGGGGGATTCCCCTAGACGATGAAGCCATTGCCCGAGCCGATTTTTATCGACCGGATGAGGATAGCGATGAGCTGACTTACTTGCGCACTCGCCGTGAGGCGTTAGGCGGTTATCTGCCGCGAAGAGAAGTGCCTCCGTCGACCTTAAAACCACCTGCAGCGGCTATTTTTGAAACGTTTGATACCGGCAGTAATGGCAGGGCACTGTCGACCACCACTGCGATGGTGAGGTTGTTAACAAAGCTGTTGAAAGACCCTGAGGTGGGAAAGTATGTGGTTCCCATCGTACCGGATGAGGCGCGGACATTTGGAATGGATGCGCTATTCAAAGTTGCGGGCATTTACTCTCCCGATGGACAGCGATATACCCCCGTCGATGCGGAGGCGCTCAACAGTTATCGCGAAGCGATTGATGGACAGATACTACAAGAGGGTATCTGTGAAGCCGGCGCGATTGCCTCTTTCATTGCTGCTGGCACTGCTTATGCGACGTTTGCGGTACCCACGATCCCTTTTTATATTTTTTATTCCATGTTTGGCTTTCAGCGTGTCGGCGACATGATTTGGGCTTCCGCCGATATGATGGCGCGCGGTTTTTTGCTGGGGGGT